>ERZ780185.1127-NODE-1127-length-12335-cov-2.492915_pt1 | contig 12335 bp, 8 predicted proteins | sample MGYA00511365_ERZ780185 | MGnify/ENA primary metagenome ERZ780185 (study PRJEB29588, sample SAMEA2151606) | human gut metagenome | biome: human gut; feature: human-associated habitat; material: faeces | place: Denmark | collected 2008/2010 ...
CCTCCGAATAAAAGAAATGTAAACACGGTATTCCAGAAATATTCTTTGTTTCCCCACCTCAATGTTTTTGATAATGTGGCTTTCGGACTCAAGCTTAAAAAGATGCCGAAAGATGAAATAAAAAAGCGTGTAACCGATATGCTTGCAACCGTTGACCTCAAGGGTTATGAAAAGCGTTCCGTTGCAAAGCTTTCGGGCGGTCAGCAGCAGCGTGTTGCAATTGCAAGAGCGCTTGTGTGCGATCCCGAAATCATTCTGCTTGACGAGCCTCTCGGTGCTCTTGACCTTAAACTGCGTAAGAGTATGCAGCTTGAGCTTAAGGAGATTCAGCAGAAAACTCAGAAAACATTTATATATGTTACTCACGATCAGGAAGAGGCTCTGACCATGAGCGACCGTGTTGTTGTTATGAACAACGGTGTAATCGAGCAGATTGGTTCTCCCGAGGATATATACAACGAGCCTGTGAACGCATTTGTTGCAGACTTTATCGGTGAGGCAAATATTCTCAACGGAATTATGCTTGATGACTGCAGAATTCAAATTCTCGGCAAAGAGCTTGAATGTGTTGACAAAGGATTCGGCAGGAATACTCCTGTTGATGTTGTCATCCGTCCCGAGGATATTGAAGTTACCTCTCCCGAGGACGGTCAGCTTGTCGGAACTGTTGAGAACACAACCTTCAAGGGTGTTCACTATGAGATGAGCGTAAGATGCGGAAAGTGTGAAATTCTTATCCACTCCACCAAATCGGCTGAAATCGGAAGCAAAATCGGTATGAGGGTTATCCCGTTCAACATTCAGATTATGAACAAGCTTCTTCCGTTTTACGATAATGTTATTGAGACAACCGTTACATACGCAAATCAGAACGACAATTCATTTGAATTTGAGCTTGAGGGCGAAACCGTTACCGTCCCCGATAAATACTATGAAGAAGGTACAAAGCTAAAAATCACTCTGCCGCCCGCTCTTTCGCTTGCAGGCGACGGCGTGGGCGATTTAAAGGATTTGTACATTGAATCCGTAGTTTACAAGGGTGAACACAACGAAATCATTCTTGAATCGGACGAAAGAAAGTGGCTTATGCTCAGCGATACGGACGAGCAGGTTGCAACCTATGTTCCGCTTTCATTCAACTTTTCAAAGGCTCGGTTTGAGGTAATCTCAGAGTTTTCGGAAAAGGAGGGCTGATAAATGAAATCACGCAAGCCCTCTATTCCCTACATAATCTGGATGGTTGTTTTCACAATGATTCCGATTATTATGATCGGCTTTACCGCCTTTACCGACAAGAACGGTAATTTTTCGCTTCAGGCATTTACAAATGCGTTTTACTACACAAACATTTTTGTAAAATCACTTTGGATTGCGCTTATTTCAACAGCAATCTGTCTTGTACTTGCATATCCGCTTGCATACCTTCTCACGAGAATGAAAGAATCAACCCAGAACACGCTCATTATGTTGCTTATGATTCCTATGTGGATGAACTTTCTGCTAAGAATCTACGCATGGGTAACGCTTTTGCAGGACAACGGTCCGATTGATATGATGCTCTCGCTTTTGGGTATTCATTCAACCTACATCGGCAACACGGGTGCGGTAATTCTCGGAATGGTGTATGAATATCTTCCGTTTATGGTTCTGCCGATTTACACCGTTATGAGCAAAATCGACAACGGTCTTATTGAGGCGGCGCAGGATCTCGGTTCAAACAACTTTACCGTATTCAGAAAGGTTGTCGCACCGCTCAGCGTTCCCGGAATTATTTCGGGTGTGACAATGGTATTTGTTCCGAGTGCAAGCACATTCCTGGTTGCACAGTATCTCGGCGGTCCGGACGACATTATGATTGGTGATGTCATTGAAAAAATATTCTGGACAGACCAAAACACGGGTTCGGCAATTTCATTGATATTAATGATTTTTATTTTCGTGTTCCTGATAATCATGAACTTGTTCGGTGATGAGGAGGCGATTGCATAATGAAAAAGAAAACAGGTATTCTTTCAAAAATTTACATTGCAATCCTGCTTATTTTCCTTTATTCGCCCATTGCCGTACTTATCTTCTATTCCTTCAACAACGGCAAAACTACCGTCTGGAAAGGATTTACATTCAAATGGTATGTACAGCTTTTTCGTGACGACAATATTATGAACGCATTGTGGAACACTGTTATTATTGCCGTTCTTGCATCTGTTTTTGCAACAATCCTCGGAACTGCCGCCGCAATCGGCATCAGCAATTTCAAGGGCAAAAAAAGAATGCTTATTCAGAATGCGTCAAACATTCCGATTATCAGCCCTGACATTGTAATGGGTGTTTCGCTTATGCTTTTGTTTACGACTCTCGGGGTTATCTTTAACTTTGAAATGGGATTTTTCACCGTTTTGATTTCGCACATATGCTTTTGTGTTCCGTTTGTTGTGCTTAATGTTATGCCGAGAATCAAACGAATGGATCAGAGCATTTATGACGCCGCCCTTGACCTTGGCTGTAACCAATGGCAGGCATTTTACAAGGTAATTATTCATGAGCTTATGCCGGGCATTGTTTCGGGCCTGCTCATGAGCTTTACATATTCTCTTGACGATTTCATCATAACATATTTCACAAGAGGCGCAAAGTTTCAGAACCTCTCAATTGAAATTTACTCGATGACTCACAGGAGAATTTCACCGAAAATCAACGCTCTTTCCGCACTGCTTTTCCTTGCTGTACTCATTGTCATGGTTGTAATCAACCTGCGTGACAGACACGAAGAAAAGGTGCAGAAAAAGAGAACTTGATTTTAAAAATTTTATTAAAGGGAGATTGAGAAATGAAAAGAATCATCAGCATTGTCCTTGCATCTGCAATGACGGCAACATGTGCGGCTTGCCTTTCAGGCTGTGGCGGAGGTGCTTCGGCTGACTCAGCTGACGCAGGAGAAGTTAATGTTTACAACTGGGGCGAGTACATTTCAAACGGCGAAGATGACTCACTCGACATTATCGAGGAGTTTGAAAAACGCACCAACATCAAGGTAAACTACACAACCTATGAAACCAACGAAGAGCTTTACAATATGCTGAAAAACAGTAATGTAAGCTATGATGTTGTCATTCCGTCCGAATATATGATCAGCAGAATGATTGATGAGGATATGCTGTTGGAGCTTAACTTTGACAATATTCCTAACTACGACAATCTTATGGATCGTTTCAAAAAGCTTGCCTGCGATCCCGAAGGTAAATATACCGTATGCTACAGCTGGGGCGTAACAGGTATGGTTTATGACAAAACAAAGGTTAAAACAAAGCCCGATTCATGGGACGCACTTTGGAACAAAGACCTTTCAGGTCAAATTCTTATGTTTAACAACAGCCGTGACGCAATGGCAATTGCAATGCAGCTTGAGGGCATTAATCCTGCTAACTGCACCAAGGCAGATGTTGACAAAGCCGCCGCTAAACTTAAAGAGCAGAAGCCTCTTCTTAAAAAATATGTAATGGATCAGGTATTTACTGAAATGGAAAACAGCCAGTCGGCAATTGCTCCGTACTACGCAGGCGACATTATGACAATGATTGATAACAACGAAGATCTTGACTACGCAATGTCAAAGGACGGCTCAAACCTTTTCTATGACGCAATGTGTATTCCAAAATGCAGTAAAAACAAGGAAAATGCGGAGAAGTTCATCAACTTTATGCAGGATCCTGAAATTGCCGCCGCAAACTTTGAATATCTCAACTATGCAACACCTAATCAGGTTGCATATGACGATTACATTGATGAAGACGCAAAGAAAAACGAATTCATCTTCCCGAGTGACGAGTATCTTGACAAATGCTATGTATTTGCAAATGTTTCCGATGAGGTTTATTCCTATATGCAGGAACAGTTTGTAAAAATCCAGGCAGACTGATAAGCAATAAAATTAATCCCGAGCAAAGCTTTTAAAGGCTCTGTTCGGGATTTTAATTTTGGTAAATTTTTAAAATTAATCATCCCCCATTTATACAGCCTTTAAATTTTATGTTATCTGAAAAGTATTATTCCTTATTTTTAAAGGTTTCCGTGACAGGTTGTCATATTCGCTCTGCGAACACTCAAAATACACAGAATTAACGGGGATTCGCTCAATCTTACAAATAGATTTCAATTGCCTTGTTTTGATTGACAAATTAGGAAAAAGTAATATAATATATACTGTTAAAGAGTGCATAATACATTTTTCGATTTTATTCACTTGCAGGCGGGCGCCTGTGCATCACAAAAGAGATAGGATGGTATAATAATTGTTTACAATTTTAAAAGAACATCGTGGCTTCGGAAAGCAGATTTTGCTCCTTGCCAAAAACGAACTTATTAAAACTTACAAAGGCGCCGTAATCGGTCCTCTTTGGGCTGTTGTTAAGCCTGCGTTTACAATTTTTGTTTACTGGTTCGCTTTTTCCTGCGGTATCAAACAGCTTAAAACACTTCACCTTGACATCGGCGGAGCACAGCCTTTTTCCATTGACTTCTTTACTTTTATGTTCATCGGTATCATTCCGTGGTTCTTTATTCAGGACAGCATAACGCAGGGTGCAAAGGAACTGAGAATCAACCGTCAATTTATTACAAAGGTTAAGTTCCCCGTTTCAACAATCCTTACTTATACAGAGGTTTCAAGGCTTTTTGTTCACCTGATTCTTATGGCATTTATGTACGCATATGTACTTTTCACAATCGGACCGAGCTGGTACAATCTGCAATTTTTCCTGTACTGTCCGTTGATGTTTATCTTCTTCCTTGCACTCACATGGTCAACAGCCCCGATGTCTGCGTTCAGTAAGGACTTTGAAAGCCTGATTGTTTCCGTTATGTCAGGTATTTTCTGGTTATCGGGTATTATGTACAACTCCTACGGCTTTGATTCGCCGTTTCTCAACAAGCTTATGCTTATCAATCCGATTAACTTTTTCGTAAACGGCTACCGCAACTGTTTCCTCTACAACAGACCGTTCTATGCAAACAAAACGGAATGTCTTGTGTTTGCAATTGAATTTGTTGTAATTTTCGCCCTTGGTATTTTCAACTACAACAGACTCAGGAAAAAACTTCCTGATGTACTTTAAGGAGGTAATATTATGGCTGAAACAAAAGTATCCGATCCGATTATTACCTTTAAAAATGTCAGCAAAACCTACACTCTCTACAAAGATGACAAGGCAAGATTCAAGGCTCTTTTCTTTAAGCCGAGAAATGCAAAAACAAATAAGGCACTTAACAATGTTTCAATGGTAATCAATCGTGGCGAATCGGTTGGTATTGTCGGCGATAACGGTGCAGGCAAGTCAACTCTGCTCAAGATGATTACGGGCGTTGCATTTCCCGACGAAGGCGAAATCACCGTTGACGGCAAGGTTGCCGCATTGCTTGAGCTCACTGCAGGCTTTTCCATGGAAATGACAGGCAGGGAAAACATTTATCTGAAGGGTTATGTTCTCGGTCTTGAGGACAGCTACATTAAGCAGATTGAGGAGAAAATCATCGACTTTGCAGAGCTTGGAGATTACATTGACCAGCCTGTAAGAACATACTCAAGCGGTATGAAAATGCGTCTTGGTTTTGCTATCAATGTCAACATTGAACCCGATGTTCTTGTTGTTGATGAGGCGCTCTCGGTCGGTGACGCAACCTTCAAAAAGAAGTGTAAAAATAAAATTAAAGAGATTATCGAAAGCGGTGTAACCGTACTTTATGTAAGTCACAATGCCGCTTCGGTTAAAGAAATCTGCGCGCGTTCAATCTTCCTGAAAAAAGGAACTGTTATGTTTGACGGCCCGACAGATGAAACCCTCAGAGTGTATGAGGAATCAAAAAAGAAAAAATAATTCCGTTTCGGAATAAAGCAAAAGCTCCACAATTGCGGAGCTTTTCTGATTTATCTGAGAGGTAAACCCATATGGACTGTACCGTAAAAGGCAATCTGCCCTCCGAAATTTTTGAGGACATTAAAAAAATTGCAGACAACAGGATAAATTTTCAACAGTTAAAAAACAAGACTGTTTTCGTGTCGGACTGTCACGGACTTATTGCATATTACATTATATGCACATTGCTTGAGGGCAATGATTTTTTCGAAAACAACACAAGGGTAATCACCCTTGCAAAAAGCCGTGAAGATGCCGAAAAGCAGTTCGGCAACCTTACTCTCCGCAAAGATTTTGTTATTGAAATCGGAGAGTCAAAGAACTTTCCGGAGATTGAAAGAGCCGACTTTGTAATATACTGCAACTGCCCGTGTGAGGTTGCAGAGGAAGATTGCAGTAATCCCGAAATTGCGGATACAATCACTTCGGGCTTTGCAAATGTGCTTGAATATGCAAAAGAGTCAAATGCCGAATCAGTTCTGCTCATATCTTCATATATGGTTTACGGGGAGGTTTTCAGCGGTAAAAATAACATTTGCGAAAACGACCTCGGCTATCTTGATCCGACCGATGCCGACAGTGCATACGCACAAAGTATGCGTTCAGCCGAAACACTTGCTGTTTGCTATGCTGAAAAGTTCGGTATGAATGTAAAAATCGCCCGTCCCTGCCCCACACTCGGAGGTGTCAGAATGAGCGATGAAAGAAAATGGGCAAAGCTGATTGTCAGTGCGGCAAAAAATCAGAGCATTATGCTTACAGATAACGGTGGCGAAAAGTTCAGCTTTTGCTATGTGACGGACACGGTTTCGGCATTGATTGATATTTTGCTTAACGGAAAAAGCGGTGAGGCATACAACATTTCAAATGATAACGCAAATGTGACAATGCGGGAATTTGCACAACTTGTAAAATCGGCAAATCCCGAAAAGAATCTCTCTGTAGTGTTCGTTCACAGAAAAGACGAGGAAGAACCCGAATTTTCTCCGTCATCCCCCACACCGTATGTTTTGTGCAACGATAAAATAAAATCACTCGGCTTTAGTCCGAAAACCACGCTTAAAGACGGAATAAAACGCAGTATAAGAGCAACAGAACTGCGTGCAGAATTGCGAAGGATAAAGTAATGCGTATTAAAGATTTTTTAAACGAATTTGAGGCCGACAGGGCGGCATTGCCCGGAGTTGAAAAAGAAACTCTTGCAAAGCTCAGAAACAAAACAATTGTCATCTCGGGCGGTGAACTTGCAAGGTGTCTTTGCTATGCCTTTCTCTACAATAACGAGGCTAAAAGGCTCGGAATAAAAGTTATCCTTCTCGGCAAATCACGCAACGCAATGGCATCATACCACAGCGAACTCTTGTTAAGAGATGATTTTGATTTTGTCGATTATAATTCCGCATCAGAAATTTCAAGTGCCGACTATGTAATTACAACAGGAATCTGCGGTGAACATACAGACAACAACCCACAGATTATGATTGACGGCATTGCAGAGATAAATGCCTGTGCCAAAATTGCAAAAGCCACAGGCGCAAGGGTTGTCGTAGTGAACGACAGCAGAATTTACGGCAAAGCCAAACCGCACAGAGTTTATTCTGAAAACGAGTACGCAGAACTTGACGCAACCTCTCCCTCATCGCTTGCAGGTCAGCTTATGAGAACGAGAGAAACCACCTTGCACTCGGTTTTGAAGAACAGCGAATCAACCGTTACAACGCTCAGAACGGGCATAATTTTGGGAGCGTCAAGCAACTTTACAAGCGTGCTTGATCCTGTTTTTGACGATATAGCCAACCGCCGTGACACAGTTGTTCCGGCAACAAGGGATCGCTGCACCTTTGTTTATATCAACGATGTTTTAAAGGCGATTGTTTTCGCAATGACAAATCTTGAAGAAAACGCAGTTTATAATGTCGGCGGCAAAAACTGCAACGCATCGCTGATTATGATTGCGGCTGTTCTCAACGATATTTACGGCAGTCGCTGTACAATTGAGTCGGGTGATTTTACGAAGCTTGACGGCTGTGCAATTAATTCAAACAAGATTTCCGTAAACGAATGCACTCCCGACATTGACCTTGAAACCATGCTGAAAATCTGCATAATGGACAAGATGAAGTCCGAAAAAGTTCTGCGTATCCCCCACTCACATGAGCGCAGACTTGATTCAATTCACGAAATTCAGCTTGCATTTCTGCTTGAAACCGACAGAATTTGCCGAAAGCACAACATAAAATATTTTCTCGGCGGCGGAACACTTCTCGGTGCAATCCGTCACAAAGGATTCATTCCGTGGGATGATGATGCCGATATTATGATGTTGCGTGAAGATTTTGACCGATTTTGCGAGATTGCGCCAAAGGAACTTCCGAGCAATATGACTTTTCAATCGTACCATACGGACAAGGCTTGTTTCTATGAATTTGCCAAGGTCAGACTTGACGACACTTTCTTTGCAACCGACTTTGCAAAAGACCATCACGCAATGCACAACGGAATTGCGTTTGATATTTTCTGTCATGATAACACAGCCAATTCAGCAATCGGACGAAAAATTCATATGGCTGTGACTCTGTTCACAAGAGCGCTGGTGTTCAATAAATGGAATAATCGCAAGGCTGAAAACGGCAGTAAAATCCAGAGCATTGTAACAAATTTCTGCAAAAAAATATTTCCACTCAGATTCAGTATGTGGCTTGAAGTTCGTACTTTAAAATTCTTTAAAAACAAAAAGAACGCAAAATATCTCTATGACGGAATGGGCAGAAATATTTATAACGGTGCTTTTCCAAAGGAATATCTTGACGATGTTGCTTATGCCGACTTTGAGGGTTACAAGTTCCCCGTGCCAAAGGAATATGACAAGTACCTTACTTTCCTCTACGGCGACTATATGGAGCTTGCACCGCTGTCAACAAGAATGGGTTGCCACGAAATTGCCCTCTGCGACATCGGAAAATATGACGGTTTCAAAATCCGCAAACCCGATTCTGAAAAATAATCAGCGTAAAACAGACCGATAAAATAAATGTGACTTGACACTTACCTGTCGGTCTGCTATAATAATGTAGCACATTTTGAGTGCTGTTGCGGAATCAGCTGAAGAGTAAGATTTATCTGAAAGTAAGCTCCGCCTCGGTTTCCCCACCGTGTAAAAATCAAGGGAATTTAAATTGATTATGCAAAAGTTGACACAATCATTTTCAACTTTCCATTTTCAATTTTCAATTTAATAAGCAGGTATGGCGGAATTGGCAGACGCGCATGGTTCAGGTCCATGTGAAAGCAATTTCATGCAGGTTCAAGTCCTGTTACCTGCACCAAAAGCCGTTTCTTATGCAGGGACGGCTGTTTTCTACCACATTTTTGGTCTGTCTTATGGTGATTTTCAAAATATTTGAAATAATTTTGAATAAAAAGCGAAAATTATGTTGACAAATCCGAAAATATGGTATATAATAATCAAGCTGTTGTTATTAAACAACATTTCGAGGTGTAGCTCAGTTTGGTAGAGTGCTTGGTTTGGGACCAAGATGCCGCAGGTTCAAGTCCTGTCACCTCGACCAAAAAAGGTGGTTTTTTAACCACCTTTTATTTTTTGCTAAAATTACTTAAAACGCCTTAAAAAAAGTAGAATATGTTTATTTTAGCATAGAAAAAGAGGGCTCATATAGAACCCTCTTTTCCCTAATTGTTTTTTTTAAGGATTTATTCTTGTTATCAAATTTAATTATCTATACTCCCAATGACCGCCAACTTTGACTTTCTCATCATAGGCTTCTTTCCAATAGCCGTCTTCTACTGTTTTAGTGCCAACCTTAATCTTCTGCTTCTCAGCGTGATATGCTCCTGCACCATTTGTCTCTAATTCCCAAAGGAGATGTTCATTTAGGTTGGCATCTGTTAACTGCATACCACAATTATTACATACATTTACCCAATCATAGTCGTATACATCTTCCTCGTGAGTACCTGTTACAATCCATTCTCTATCGTGATGAATTGTTTTATAGTCAACTACCCATACCTTTTCTTTTGGCTTCTGAGCTGAAATATATTTTACGGATTTGCCCTTTGAATCGTATCCGCTTGTGAACTTAGTCGCAGATGAGTTGATACATCTTACGGTGTAGGTGTATGTCTTGCCTGATGAAACCTTACTGTCTGTGTATGAGGTTGAGGTTGTGTCGGCAAGCCTTGTCCAGCCCTTACTGCCTTTGTAGTAAACTCTGTATTTTACCGCACCTTTTACCTTGCTCCAAGTCAGCTTTACACCGCCGTTTATACTTTTAGCCTTTGAGATTTTCGGGGTTGCAAGACTTGTCTTTGCTGACTGTGCCGAAACAACAGGGGCATTCGTTTCAACAGCACTTGCCGTAAACGGAACTGCCGTTGCCATGCCTACCGTCATTATTGCAGAAAGCAATAACGGTATTATTCTTTTTGATTTCATTATTATGCCTCCTAAAAAGTATGTTTTGATGATACTTGCATCTGTAACTAAATTTTATATCTTTAATTATGATTAGTCAACAATATGTAGGTAATTTTTTCTCATTTGTGATGATTTTTTGTTGAATAAAAGAACAACCGCCTGCTTAGTATGCCTAAACAAGCGGTTGTTTTTATGTTTATTTTGCATATTTCGGTCTGCAACAACAGGAAATATTACTTTTGTATCTTGTTCTGATTCTGAAATCGTCACACTCTGTGCCACCGTTATTCGCACCTACTGTTGTTATGGTGTAATCATCTACAGCGATACAAAGCTCTATGTGGTCAAGTGACTTACATCCCTTGGCTTTCAGTCTTAAGTCATATTTTGTAGGTTTTCCGCTCCACGAAAAAATAACAAGGTCGCCCGGCTTAACATTGCCTGCACTGTAAAGCTGTCCTGCCTCTAAAAAGTTTACGGCAACAACACCGCATGATGTGGTTTTGCCGCCCGGAATCATATCCAACGCACCAGCTTTGTTGAAAAGATACATCTGACCTGCACAACAGCACGCAACAGCATTGATTGTTGTGTCATAATTTCCGTACCATTTCATAATGTCGCAACCCTTACCCGAATCCTTGCCGACAAGTGATTTTGCCGTCGAGATGATTTTATCAACCTTAATCGGCTGAATAACAGTCACCTTACAGGTTGCGGAATAGCCGTTCACTTTGGCGGTAATTGTGGCAACACCCTTTGATTTTGCCGTTATTTTGCCGTTTTTGTCAACAGACGCTACCTTTGTATTTGAAGATGACCACACTACATTTTTGGTGCTGTCGGAAATAATTTTTTTCAGAGTATAGCTTTTGCCTTTATAAAGAGAAAGGTTAACTTTGTCGAGCATAATATACGGTTTATCGGCAGCATTTACGGTTATACCCTTTGAATCAAATCCACTCATAAAGGTATTTTCGGATGGATTTATACATCTTACGGTGTAGGTATATGTCCCTTTGCTGCCTGCGGTTTTATCCGTAAATTCAGTTGAGGTTGTGTCGGCAAGCCTTTTCCAGTTCTTACCGTTTTTGACATACACACGGTATTTTTCAGCACCGATAACTTCTTTCCATTCAATTCTTATTCCGCCGTATGCAACACCGGCGTTTAAAATTTTTGGAGAGGCTGTATATAAGATTGACTTGCCTTTTCCGTCATAACCGCTTGCAAAATTTCTGCCGTCTTTTGTGATACACCTTACCGTGTAGGTATAGTTATGATCTGACATTGCCTTGGTATCAATGAATGATGTTGAGGTTGTATTGCCGAGGCCTTTCCACTCATTGTTTTTCTTGTAATACACACGGTATTTTTCAGCACCGCTGACCTTGTTCCAGGTGAGTTTTACTCCGCCGTAAACATTTTCCGTCTTTGTTATTTTCGGCACTGACAAAAACTTTACGGATTTGCCTTTTGAATCATAACCGCTTGTGAATCTCTTTGCATCTGCACTGAGACATCTTACGGTATAGGTATAATTTTTGCCCGATGAAACGGCTTTGTCTGTGTATGCAGTTGAGGTTGTGTCTGCAAGCCTTCTCCAACCCTTACTGCCTTTGTAGTAAACTCTGTACCTTGCCGCACCGTTTACCCTTCCCCAGCTTATTTTTACACCGTTGTTTACACTTTCAGCCTTTGTAATTTTGGGAGTTGCAAGACTTGATTTTGCTGAAACAATCGGTGCATTCAGCTCAGAAGCACTTGCCGTAAACGGAACTGCTGTTACTGTGCCTACTGCCATTATTACAGAAACCAACAACGATACTATTCTTTTTGTTTTCATTGCTATTCCTCCGAATAATATATTATCAATTACTTTTTAATATACATTTTCAGATACTGTTGTTGTAGGCTCTGTTTCAGGCTGAGTCGGCTCTGTTGTCATTTGTACTGACTCATATGACTCCTGTGGTGTTACTGTTGTC
>ERZ780185.1130-NODE-1130-length-12307-cov-3.147976_pt1 | contig 12307 bp, 10 predicted proteins | sample MGYA00511365_ERZ780185 | MGnify/ENA primary metagenome ERZ780185 (study PRJEB29588, sample SAMEA2151606) | human gut metagenome | biome: human gut; feature: human-associated habitat; material: faeces | place: Denmark | collected 2008/2010 ...
CGTTGCATATTCGTCATGCCAATGGAACTCTTCTGGATTGTTTTTAATTTTACTGGCTCGCTGCTGTTCTTTGATTATCTGATCAGCTACACCTTTCATCGAATCTTCGTATCTCATATTACTCACCTACTCTTCCTCAACGCCCAGTGACGGTTTAAATCTTTTATCCTTTGCCTGCGGTACCACGATCTCATAAAAATAAAATCCTAAATATCCAAGTGCCTGCTTCTTCATTTTATAAAAAGAAGTCCTGCCTATTCCTAACTCCTGCTGTACTTCCACATCTGTCTTATTATAATGACTGCAAAAACAGGAATGAAGGATTTCACTGAGCATCACACCATTCGGTGCATAGAACTTCACCAGTGTCATTCCACGATAGATCATATCAGACAAGCCATAAATGATCATCAGGTTATTCATTTCCCGGTGCATCTTTGGCACATTCAGCTGATTGTTATAAATGCTCAGATAACTCAATGCATATGCCATATCTTCATTGATTTTCTCCTGGCACTCCATATTCAGTTCTTCCAATACAACCTGGTTTTCTAAAATCAGTTTCTGGTAGCTTCTCATCAGTTCTTTAATATCAGTATAATGTCTTTCGATTGTAACTTCCAGATAATCCTGTGCATGACTTGCCATCTGGAAGGTAATTTCTTTCATTGATTTAATTGCATAATCTCTGTCTGTCATCAGTTTCAAAATCTCCTTATCATCATCACACTAACTGGCGGTCTTTCAGACCAGTTCGCTTTCCCCATGATTTTGATGGGAAGCAATTACTTACTACAACTTGCAGAAGCGGATATCCAAAAGGCATTGTGGGAGCTGCCTTTGCTGACCGAAATCCATCTTCTTATGTAAAACCTGCAGGAATATAAAGGGAAAGTGACTATCCCTGCCGGTTAATAATCCAAATAATATCGTCTATACCAATCTCTCCTTATGCTGTTTTTCTCTCCATAAACCATTTATCCACTTCGTAAAACAAGTGGCTTTCCTGCCCCTGTATCATACAGGTGTACATCATTCCTACACCGCCTGCCTTTCTGCTGGCGCATCGCTCGATTTTCAAAATTCTGTCAATACTATATTTTCTTCCATCCTCCCATGTAAAAAATATGGGAACCAGCCGTCCGTCTTTCCGGAACTCTGCCACTACATCTACATATACTTTGTTCATGCCGACACCTCACTATAAAATCTCGATTGCTCTTGGCGATGCCGGGATTCTGCGGATATATCCATTTTGCTCCAACTGCTTGATTCTGGAAAAAGCAGATGATGTTGATCTTACTCCGATCAGTTTTCCAAATTCCCGGACTGTCGGCGGGTATCCATGCTCCTTCGTATAATTCAAAATACACTGATAACTTTCTTTCTGTTTTCTGGTTAATACTTTTTTCAAATCTATCCCTCCAATTACCCATGAAAATAACTGTGTGGATGGACCGTGTGCGTACCAGCGTCTAAGTGGGATAAGACTTTATCCTGATACATTGCCGCTCGCTGTATACTGAAATATCCAAACCGTCGTCTAATCTCATCTACAGTACGATCCAGCTTCTCTAACTGCTGCAATCCTTTGATTGGCAGGTAAGACGCTTCAACCGGAATTAGTACTTCATCTGATGCAGCCAGTGCATTGATTGTGATCATTCCCAATGATGGCATACAATCAATGATAATTGCATCATATTGATCCTTGATACCATATAAAATCTGTTTCAATACATATTCCCTGCTCATTGCATTTACCAACTGTACTTCCGTACCTGCCAGTCCAATGTTAGAACAGATAATGTCTATTCCTTCTGCCTGATGCCTGATATAACAGTCTGAAGGAATATCTTCATCTTTCATTACTGTATCCATAAGAGCTGTAAGTGTTTCATTACTTTCATCACAATCACGATATCCAAATCCTGCGGATACATCAGACTGTGGATCGGCATCAACGATTAACACTTTCATATTCTTTTGTGCTAATCCTACTGCTAAATTAGCTGTACATGCTGATTTTCCCGTTCCCCCTTTTTGGTTTACAATAGAAATTACTTTTGCCATAATCTTTCCCTTCTTTCTTGTTAAATAAAAAGACTGAATCAGACAGCTGAGATATAAATCTCATGCGAGCTAATTCAGTCCAAAACATATTTTTATTCAATTATCACCGCTTTCGTGGTATAGTAAATACATCTCAGCCGAGTTCTGAAATTCTATTACTTTTGTACTGTGTTATTTATAAAAGAGAGGCCTTTCCTTCATAAATTCGTTGATTGGTTACGAAATTTATTTAGGACTAAATCGCTAGAGCCCTTGTATTATAAGGGGTTCTGCCTTGTGTCATTATAATAACACAAGCACCCCCATTTAAGATATTCATCATCGGTACAGGCATCACATAGGTATTTGTACCACCGATATATCGGTAGAGTGGGATGTCAAGGTAAGCGGCGGCAGCCTTGGCTACAGCAAGAGATACGCCGAGGATGGCATTGGCACCCAGATTGGCTTTCGTTTTGGTTCCGTCCAGTGCAAGCATGGCATGGTCGATACCCATCTGGTCGAGGGCGGACATACCGATGAGCTTGGGAGCAATGATATTATTGATATTGTCCACGGCTTTCAGGACACCTTTGCCTCCGTAACGTTTTTTGTCGCCGTCACGCAGTTCCAGTGCTTCGTGTTCTCCCGTGGATGCTCCTGACGGGACAGATGCACGGCCTATGAAGCCGGATTCCAAGGTTACGTCTACTTCTACAGTTGGGTTACCTCTTGAATCGAGGATTTCACGTCCGATAATCTTCTCTATTTTCATATTCAGTCAATTTTAATTATAAACTATCTTACTAACAAATGAAAACAAGGAATTGTTTTTCGTTTTTAATCCTTTATTGTAATGCCTAAAAGAGCAGTCAACTCCATGGCTTGGGAAGTATTGACGATGGCTCCCCGTATGTCGGGCAGGTTGAGGAGTATACCTCCTATGTGCGAGTCGCTCAAGTCGATACCTCTTAGAGGGGTGTGCGAAAACTCGGATTCTACCAGCTCACAGTTTTCAAAGGCGATGGAGGCAAGTTTGCAGTCGTTGACGTCGCTGTTGCGCAAGTCACAAGAGGTGAAGCGGGCTTGATTGATTTTGCTCATGGAAAGATTAAGGTATCTGGCATTGCAGTCCTTCATTGCCAGATGGTTCAATATTGTTTCCGGCAGATTGGTTCCCACCAGTTTGCAGGATATGAATTCCACTCTGAACAGAGAACTTTCGGCAAATGAGATGTTGGAAAGGTCGCAATGTTCAAAACGTACATCAGTGAAATGGCAGGATTTCAGTTTGCAGGCGCTGAATTGGATATGACTGAAAGTACAGTTGGTGATGCTTTTGTAGGAATACTCCATGTGTTCCTCTGTCCGCTTACCGAAGTGAAGGTCTCTGACAGTTTCTTCCGTATTCAGCCATTCTCCCAATGATTTGGAACTTTCACTTTGTCCCTCTAAGGTAGGAGGGATGATGCGTACGGGAGGCATGACAAAAGGTTTGCTGGGTTTCATAGGGACGTTTGGAGTTATATACAGCGTCCGAAGGCGCCGCCGGCGAAGGCTGCCAGGACTCCTAATGTGATACTTAATAAGGTATATAAGGCAAACATTCCGTAGAATTCTTGCTTTATCAGAATCAGTCCGTCATTGCTGAAAGTGGAGAAGGTGGTGAATCCTCCGCACAGACCGGTAGTCAGCAACAGCCGTACCTCAGTAGAAAGGTTGAAACGGGCGGATAAGGTATAGAATAGCCCGATGAGGAAACTTCCGAGGATATTGACTGTGAATGTAGCCCATGGGAAAGAGTAGGGGACTATGCGCTCGTGGAGCATCATCTGCACGCAGTAGCGCAGTACGCTGCCGGTACCGCCGCCAAGGAATATAGCTATCAGTAGTCTAGTCATAGGTTGTCTGGGGTTGGTTTTGGCTGCAAAGGTAGTGAAGACAAAGGAATTTCAGTAAATCATAGCCCGAAATTTCATAAAGCGATTCTGTACTGGAGGAAGTAGTTATTGGTGGGATGTATATAATTTTGATATTTGATATGAGTGATTGCCAATCTTGGTTCCGGATAGTTCGTGATGGGGCAGAAGCGATTTACTAAATCTTGGAGGAAGATTTAGTAAATCGTTGCCGGAGATTTAGTAAAATGTCCGGGAGATTTTAGTAAACGAGTAGAAGGGGCTTTGGAAGGATGACTGGTTTGTCTGTATTTTTGGATACGGTAATAACTTGTGAAACTTGAGCCACTCTTGAAATTGAGGTCTTAACTGTTCAAATGCCATATTGTAGAGACCTCTCTAGAACCTTGTCTTGATAATCAGCGATTTATTTTCATTGGCTGTAGAGATTGTACCCATTCCTTCTCATTCTCTTCCTGCCTTTCTTTCTTCACTTGTAGAGAAGGGTTGTTTTTAATTTGTTGTTTTTTAGAGTTTTAACGAAATTGGTTGTAGATGTCATTTCCTTGTATTCCCGTCATTCACACCCTAACTTTGCAACATCGAATTCAAGAGAATGAAAGTTTATCGTTGAGGCCTCACGATGGATCTCCACTTCTTGAAAGAGAGGAAAAGGCTTCGGCCTATTTATTACATTATTATATTAACTTTCTAAAACATTAAAAATTATGGGACTTCAGTATGTAGTGGCAAAGAGAATCTTTGGTTTTGACAAGGACAAAAATGTAAAGTATGTAGCTAAATCCGTAGGAGCGGGTGAATTGGATTTTGATAAGTTGTGTGCCAAAGTGAGCCGTATTCTTGGTATTCACAGAAAGACGGTGGACTTAGTGGCTGCAGGACTGGTGGACATCATGTCGGAAGAAATAGACGATGGAAAGACTGTTCGTTTAGGTGATTTCGGATTGTTCCGCCCTTCTTTTGTAGGGAAGAGTGCTGATACGGAGGCTGGCGTTTCGGCCAGTAACATTGTCCGTAAACGTATTCTGTTTTTTCCGGGGAAAGCTTTTAGTCAAATGTTGGGCAATATGAGCGTCACCAAGATGGTGGTTCCCGATACGGACTATACGGATGGAAGTAGCAATGGTGGAGGGGATAGCTCCAATCCTTCGGGAGGCAATGACGGGGACCAAGGTGAAAATCCTTTGGGATAATTCCAGTGCACGATTAAAGTTGTAAAAATATGGAGGGCGAAGTTTTCGTAGCGATACTTCTCCTTCTATTTTGTTTGTAGGCAGGATATTGTTCAAGGGAAGTTGGTTTTCATGCAAACGTTTGCCGACAAATCATCATCATTTTAGTTTAATTGCGTCAGAGTGTATTTCTTTCCTGCCTATATTTGCATCTGGAACATAATTTTATAAATATAGCATGAGAAACATGAAAGCAATCTGTACAAAATTAGCCTGCTTCCTGCTCGTTTTGTTGGTGAGCGGTGTAGCAATGGCAGAGAGTATTACCTCTCCCAACGGACAACTTCAATTGAATTTTTCGGTAAATGCGCAAGGCGAACCCGTTTACGAACTTTCTTATAAAGGAAAGCCGGTGATTAACCCTTCCAAATTAGGACTCGAACTGAAGAACGACCCCGGTCTGATGAATGGCTTCACGATGGAGGATGCAAAGACTTCCACTTTCGACGAGACTTGGGAACCGGTATGGGGTGAAGTAAAGCAAATCCGTAACCACTATAATGAGCTGGCTGTGACGCTCAACCAAAAGGCGCAGGATAGGAACATCATTATCCGCTTCCGTTTGTTTGACGATGGTATGGGCTTCCGCTATGAATTCCCTTTGCAGAAGAACCTGAACTATTTCGTGATTAAAGAGGAGCGTACTCAGTTTGCCATGACTGGCGACCACACTGCCTTCTGGATTCCGGGCGACTACGATACGCAGGAATATGACTACACAGAATCCAAACTTTCTGAAATCCGCGGGCTGATGAAAGGGGCCATTACGCCTAACTCTTCGCAAACCCCGTTTTCGCCCACCGGTGTTCAGACTTCTTTGCAGATGAAGACTGCTGATGGTTTGTACATCAACTTGCACGAGGCTGCTTTGGTGGATTACTCTTGCATGCACTTGAACCTGGATGATAAGAATTTCGTTTTTGAATCTTGGCTTACTCCCGATGCAGTAGGTGATAAAGGTTATCTGCAAGCTCCCTGCACGTCACCGTGGCGTACGGTTATCGTAAGCGACGATGCCCGTGACATCCTTGCCTCTAAAATTACGCTGAACCTGAACGAACCTTGTGTTTACGAGGACGTTTCCTGGATTAAGCCCGTGAAATACGTGGGTGTATGGTGGGAGATGATTGCCGGTAAAAGCACTTGGGCTTATACAGATGACTTACCTTCGGTGAAATTGGGTGAAACGGACTACTCAAAGACAAAGCCGAATGGACGTCATGGTGCCAACAATGAAAATGTAAAGAGGTATATTGATTTTGCAGCCGAGCACGGTCTGGACCAGGTATTGGTAGAAGGCTGGAATGAAGGTTGGGAAGATTGGTTCGGCAAATCCAAGGATTATGTATTCGATTTTGTGACCCCTTATCCCGATTTCGACGTGAAGATGCTGAATGAATATGCAAAGAGCAAAGGAGTGAAGCTGATGATGCATCATGAGACATCCGGTTCGGTGCGCAACTACGAACGTCACATGGACAAGGCCTATCAGTTTATGGTGGATAATGGCTACAATGCCGTGAAGAGCGGATATGTAGGTAATATGATTCCCCGTGGTGAACATCATTATGGACAATGGCTGAACAACCACTACCTCTATGCCGTGAAGAAGGCAGCCGACTACAAAATTTGCGTGAATGCGCACGAAGCTGTACGCCCTACCGGTTTGTGCCGTACTTATCCTAACTTGATTGGCAACGAATCTGCACGAGGAACTGAATATGAGGCATTCGGCGGCAGCAAACCGTTCCATACCACATTGCTTCCATTCAATCGCTTGATTGGTGGTCCGATGGATTATACACCGGGTATCTTCGATACCAAACTTGACTTTATGGGCGATTTGCCCCACGGACAAGTGCAGACTACACTTGCCAAGCAACTCGCTCTGTATGTAACTTTATACAGCCCGTTGCAGATGGCTGCCGACTTGGTTGAGAACTACGAAAAGCACATGGATGCTTTCCAATTCATCAAGGATGTGGCAGTAGACTGGGACGACAGCAAGTACATTGAAGCAGAACCGGGTGATTACATTACCGTGGCCCGTAAGGCAAAAGGAACCGGCAACTGGTTTGTTGGAGGTATTACAGACGAGAATGCACGTACAGCCAACTTTACGCTCGACTTCCTTGAACCGGGCAAGCAATATGTAGCCACTCTCTATGCCGACGGTAAAGATGCTGATTACAAGGAGAACCCTACTTCTTATCAGATAAAGAAGGGTATCGTAACCAGCAAGACCAAAATGTCCGTGAAGGAAGCGCGTAGCGGTGGCTTTGCACTGAGTTTGATTGAAGCGACTCCGGCCGACAAAAAGGCTGTGAAGAAGTGGAGATAATTTAGGGTAGAAAGAGTTTTTATTAGGCATTAGTGAGGCCCCGCAGAAGTCCAATCTTTGCGGGGCTTTTTTTTGTGTTAGGGTAAGCTCATTCTTATACCGTAAAAATAGCATCAAGACCCGAGTTTTTGGTAAGTCCGTTCTTTGGGGAAACCTTTATTTTTGCACTCAGATAACAGATTGCATAATCATTAAAAATCAGAGATATGAATACGGATAAGAAAATCAGTCGTCGGGAGGCTTTAAAGCGTATGGGATTTGCCGTGATGAGCAGTGCTATCGCATCTTCCGGCCTACTCTCGTTGGCATCCTGCGAAACAAAAAGGAGTAAGCGTATCATCTTTTATTTTACCGGAACGGGTAACAGTCTTTACATCGCCCGTCAGTTGGCTGGAGAGAACGCAGAATTGTTGAGTATCCCTCAGATGGTGAAACGGGGGAAGTATGAATTTGAGGCAGATGAAATCGGCATCGTTTATCCCATCTACGGTCATATGCCTCCCTATATGGTACGGCAGTTCATTCAGAAAGCAAAACTGAAGGCAGAATACAAGTTTGCTGTCCTCACCTATGGTGCAAGGAAGTGCGATGCGGTAGAGATTTGGGACCGTATATCCCGTAAAGCCGACAATGCGTTCGACTATATCAGCACTATCATCATGGTGGATAACTGGCTACCCAACTTCGACATGAACGAGCAACTCAAGATAGACAAGCACATCCCCGAGAACTTGCAGAAGATAACGGCAGATATCAACAGTCGGCAGCATTGGCACGAACCGGTGACGGAGGAGGAACGGCAACAGCACCAAGGTTTTATGCAGCGGAGTGGACTCGACCCCGAGGTGGGCTTCCTGATGAAAAGCGAGAAGTTCTTTACCGTGACTGATGCTTGTATTGACTGTGGCATCTGCACCTACGTTTGTCCGCGCGGCAATTATGAGCTGACGTCGAGAGGAGTGAAGACGTCCGGTGACTGCGAGTTCTGTTTTGCCTGCATACAGAATTGTCCGCAGAAGGCTATTCAGTTCATAAAGCAGGAAGATGGCTCTTTTCCTGACGGGACGGAGAAGAACCCCAATGCCCGCTATCGTAATGAGCATATTTCGCTAATAGATCTGAAACGGGCAAACAATCAAAAACTATAATCATTAACCTCTGTATTTTGTCGGATTTACACCCAGATGTTGTTGTACGTAACGGCTAAAATAAGCAGGAGAGGAAAAACCGAACATATCGGAAATACGGACGAACGTTAGTGATTTGTCGCGCAGCAAACGCGAGATGTCGAGTGTGGTATAACGGTTTATCCAGTAGTTTGCTGTATAACCGCTTACTTTCTTGGAAACTTCCGAAAGATATTTGGAGGTGACACATAGGCAGTCGGCATAATAGGTCACTTCACGATGCTCGCGGAAAGTTCCGTTCTCCAGCATGTTGAGGAAACGGCTCATGATGGAAGCATTTTGTACAGAGATATTGTCCTCGCCATATAGATGGGAGTGGAAATCGAAGAAGTCGAGTATCAACATCTGTGTGGAGGCGATAAGCATATCGCGATGGAAATGATGGTCTGTATTCCGGAGTCTGTATTCCACTTGTTCAAAATCCCGGAGACATAGCTCTTGCTGTTCGGTAGTCAGGGACATGATAGGATTGAGAAATAGGGAAAGTTGCCCTTTCATGCCGTAGTTGTTCTGTGGTGTACTCAGCACCACAAAGCCCGATGCGATATAGATGACCTTTACGCGAAAATCTTCTGAAGGTTGAATTTTCTCTACCAGTTTTCCTTTGCGGACAATCATCAGGTCGCCGGCACGTAGCTCGCGTTCCTCTCCATTGTACTTCAATCGGCAGATTCCTGACAGACAGAGGGCGTGTGCAAGATAGCCACTGTATGCGTCCGTCCCCAGACCTTGAAGAGTATCGGCTATTATAATATTTGCGGTTTCTCCCATTATACAGTTGTTTGGTTTCGATCACAAAAGTATATGTTTCCAATAATATAACTTCTATTGTGGGCAAGAAATATATTGCCTTTTTTATTCATTTCAAATCTGCCCGAATTTCGCAAATTCTTCATACCTTTGCATCCGTTAATTTTAGAAACCAATAACAAAACAGAACTTATGGGAGGTTTTTTCGGAACAGTCGCCAAGGCAACAAGCTGTGTGGCGGATTTGTTTTACGGCACAGATTATAATTCACATTTAGGGACAAAACGTGGTGGGTTGGCTACATACGATGCAGAAACGGAGCAGTTTACCCGTTCCATTCACAATCTGGAAAGCACTTATTTCCGCACGAAGTTTGAGGATGAACTGGACAAGTTCAAAGGAAATTCCGGAATAGGAATCATCAGCGATACAGACCCTCAACCCCTTATCCTCAACTCCCACCTTGGTCGCTTTGCCATTGTAACGGTAGCCAAAATAGTAAATCTGCAAGAACTGGAAACAAAACTGTTGGCCCAAAACATGCACTTCGCCGAACTCAGTTCGGGCAAAACCAATCAGACGGAACTTATCGCCCTCCTTATTATACAAGGAAAGACATTTGTCGAAGGAATTGAAAATGTGTATAAGCATATCAAAGGTTCCTGCTCCATGCTGTTATTGACGGAAGACGGCATCATTGCCGCTCGCGACCGCTGGGGACGTACTCCGATTGTGATTGGCAAGAAAGACGGAGCGTATGCCGCCACAAGTGAGTCGAGCAGCTTTCCGAATCTTGGTTATGAGATAGACCGTTATTTGGGACCCGGAGAGATTGTTCGCCTGCGTGCCGATGGTGTGGAACAGATGCGCAAGCCTGATGAGGGAATGCAGATTTGTTCCTTCCTATGGGTATATTACGGTTTCCCCACTTCCTGCTACGAAGGTAAGAATGTGGAGGAAGTGCGTTTTGCCTCCGGTTTCAAGATGGCACAGACAGATAAGTCAGAGGTGGATTGTGCCTGCGGCATTCCTGATTCGGGTGTAGGTATGGCGCTTGGGTATGCCGAAGGTAAAGGAGTTCCTTATCATCGTGCCATTTCCAAATATACTCCGACTTGGCCTCGTAGCTTTACTCCCAGCAAGCAGGAGTTGCGTTCGCTGGTGGCAAAGATGAAGCTGATTCCCAATCGTGCCATGCTCGAGGGCAAGCGGTTGCTGTTCTGTGATGACTCTATTGTCCGGGGTACCCAGTTGCACGACAATGTGAAGGTGCTGTATGAGTATGGCGCCAAGGAGGTGCATATCCGGATTGCTTGTCCTCCATTGATATATAGCTGCCCGTTTGTAGGATTCACGGCTTCCAAAAGCGACATGGAACTGATTACCCGTCGTGTCATCAAGGAACTGGAGGGTGACGAGAATAAGAATCTCGATAAGTATGCCACTACCGGCTCACCCGAATACGAAAAGATGGTGGACGTTATCCGCGAGCGTTTCGGACTTTCATCCTTGAAGTTCAATACGTTGGAAACTCTGGTTGAGGCTATCGGATTGCCTAAGTGTAAGATATGTACGCATTGTTTTGATGGTAGCAGCCATTTTTGATTGACATTTTGTCCTTAAGAAATAAAAAAGGGGCGTGAATTGCTTGGCAGTTCACGCCCCTTTTTTTATCTTTACAGCACAAAATAGTGGTTAATGATTAGTGATTAATGATTAATGCCATTCGGATAATGCTTTTCGCCAATTACTAATCACTGACCATTAATCACTAACCATTAATCACTAATCATTATTCATCATGACTTTAGTAGAACGTTTTTTAAAGTACGTAAGCTTCGATACTCAGTCCAGTGAAGAGACTGAGATTACTCCGAGTACTCCGGGGCAAATGGTGTTTGCCCGGTATCTGAAAGAAGAATTGGAATCTTTGGGTCTGGAAGAAATCACGTTGGACGAAAATGGTTATCTGTTCGCCACTCTTCCTGCCAATACAGACAAGCCGTTGCCCGTCATCGGCTTTATTGCCCACATGGATACAAGCCCCGATATGAGTGGCAAGAATGTTTCTCCGCGTATCGTGCAGAATTATGACGGTAAGGACATTGTTCTTTGCGCCGAAGAGAATGTGGTTCTTTCTCCTGCCCAGTTCCCCGAACTGCTCGACCATCAAGGGGAAGATTTGATTGTGACCGACGGCAAGACCTTGCTTGGTGCCGATGATAAAGCCGGTATTGCCGAAATTGTATCGGCGGTGGTATATCTGAAGGAGCACCCCGAAATCAAGCACGGTAAAATTCGTATCGGCTTTAATCCGGATGAGGAAATCGGTTTGGGCGCCCATAAGTTCAATGTAGCGCAGTTCGGTTGCGAATGGGCCTATACCATGGATGGCGGAGAAGTGGGTGAACTTGAATTCGAGAACTTCAATGCGGCCTCTGCCAAGATAAGCTTCAAGGGACGGAATGTGCATCCGGGCTATGCCAAGAATAAGATGATTAACTCTATCCGCGTTGCCAACCGTTTCATGTCCATGCTTCCGGCTGACGAGGCTCCGGAGCATACCGAAGGTTACGAAGGTTTCTATCATCTGATAGGCATTACCGGCGAGGTGGAGCAGACAACAGTCTCTTACATTATCCGTGACCACGACCGCACCCGCTTCGAAGAGCGCAAGAAGGAGATGGAACGTCTTGTGGCAAAAATCAATGAAGAATACGGTCCGGGTACCGCTACTCTGGAACTTCGCGACCAATACTATAATATGCGCGAGCAGATTGAACCGGTGATGCATATCATCGACACCGCTTTTGCCGCCATGAAGGC
>ERZ780185.1144-NODE-1144-length-12197-cov-1.929501_pt1 | contig 12197 bp, 6 predicted proteins | sample MGYA00511365_ERZ780185 | MGnify/ENA primary metagenome ERZ780185 (study PRJEB29588, sample SAMEA2151606) | human gut metagenome | biome: human gut; feature: human-associated habitat; material: faeces | place: Denmark | collected 2008/2010 ...
CTTTTACCCGGATGGCTACACCCTTTTGTGGTCAAGGCTACACCATCCGGGTAAAAGGGTGTAGCTATCGCAAGATGTTTATTATAAGTAAGTTATATCAGAGCTGTACATGTTCTGTACTAAGATTCTCTCGGTCAGGAGGTATCTCTTAATTTATCTTTTTACCAGTTATCTGTTCGGAAAGGAATCAGTGGCAGACCATGAATATTGAAAACATTGGCTTCTGCATAGTTTTTATAGGCATACCGAACTGCTACCGGATGAGGTACTTTATCACTGGATACTGTCAGACGGGTAGTGCTGGTTTCTATTTCAGCAAATGCCGGATAGAATACTTTGTCTTCTCCTGCTATCTCAAACCCCTTGAGAGAAGTCCACATCGGGCACAATCCCCGTTGGGCATTTTCAACATTGATGTATATTTTGTTATCGGATATCTCCATGGATTTATAAATAGGTGATGCATATCCGAATCCTTTCTTACCGTAAGTCTTTGCAAGTGCCCAGAGCGCCAGACGGTTTCCGACAGTCTCTTTATCCATGGGATGTATAAAGACGGGATGGCCTATGTCTAAAGTTGAAACCATACCGCTATTCGGAATATCTTTCATGTTTTGCAGTTGTACTTCGCGCATCCGTGCAGCTGAAGTTCCATCTGCTCCTTCATAATTGAACGGGGCTATTTCCACAAAATAGAAGGGAAGCTCACCTCGGTTCCATTTGTTTCGCAAGTCTTTTACAAAGGCCGGCATCAGACTCTGATACAGATCGGCATTGTCTCGGTTACTTTCCCCTTGGTACCAGAGGAAGCCTTTGATAGCAAAGTTTGTGAAAGGGGCTACTTTGGCATTATACAGTACACAGGGAGTAGCGGTTATATTCTTTATCTGCTCATCATTGTCAAGGATCGACAGATTGATACTTTTGAAAGGAGAAATCGCTTCCCGGCTCATCCATGCTTCCACTTTAGAACCTCCCAGGGTAGAAACGATAATACCAACCGGTACTTCCAGAACTTCCTGTATATATCGGGCGAAATAATAAGCGGCGGCACTAGTGTTTGCTACATTCACCGGAGTGTTTTCCAACCATTCACCCTGACAGTCTTTTTGTGGGGTCTTGCTGAATTGGCGCACCCATTTACCTTCTTGAGAGTCGGTATTGTATATGCGGATAGGGGTAGATGGTTTTGCTTTGGCAATCAGATCATTGGTTCCTTTGGTAGGTTGACGGTCGAATCCTCCCATCGGCATTTCCATATTCGACTGTCCGGAACAGAACCAGACTTCTCCTATTAAAATATTCTGCAATGTGAGGTCCTCTCCATCCGAGAACGTAATACTATACGGACCTCCAGCTACCGGTGTTTGGAGAGAAAGTTTCCATTCACCTTTTGCATCAACATTCGTTTGGATTTTTTTATTATTCCATGAAGCGGTAGCCTGCACACGTTTTCCCGAAGTCGCTGTTCCGGAAAAAGTAACTTCCGATTGTTGCTGTAACACCATATTATCCCCCCAAATGGAAGTAAGGGTTACTTTCGCTTCTGTTTTCAGGAGAAAGGAGAAGCATATCAATAATATAAAATATTTGGCTTTCAACATATGATTCTTATTTGTTTTCGACAGCTTCAGTATACACATTGCCGAAGCGATCTGTTACTTTCACTTCTATTTTAGCATTTTTATTACGGGGAGTAGCATGAAATAGATGTTCGGTAAGAACTGGGGAAATCCATTCATATTTCACCTTTTCTTTGTCAGAACAGATTGCTTTGGCTGCAGGATCATATCCTTTGTAGCGTTGCATTTCTCCCATTCGCTTTCCGTTTTCATACCATTCCACTTTCCACTGTTCATCCCAGTTCCATACGTTAGCAATAATATCGGAAGGGTACTCGTCAGATGATCCGGCCTGATATACATGTAATTGATGCTCTTTCGGGTAGCCTGCACTTTTATATAGCCATTTCACTTGGTTCCCGTCTACTTCATATACCCCATATCCCCTCGGAGTACCATCCACATTAATATCTGCACGCCACCAAGTACCGCATACGGCAGCTGTGTTATGTTCCATTAATGAGTCATTAAAACATACGTTTACATTAAAATGTGTATGTCCGGAAATGATGTGGGCATTATAACCTTCCAATAATTTATATAGTGCAGCTGTATTGACCGTTTCATCTTGATCTAGCGTGTTATATCTTAGCTTCTTCTGAAGACTGGAAGGAATATGCATCACTACAAAGACAAGTTTGTCTTTGGGCACATAAGAGAGGTCTTTCTCCAGCCATTGGAAAGTACGTTCATCAATGTAACCTATATATTGATAATCACGGTTGACATAAAAGCAATTGTCAAGCACGATATAATGAGCATTACCTTTATTTAATGAATAGTAGATAGGACCGAAATAACTTTCGAAAGTGCGATAAGAATATTCAAAAGTACGCCCTCCATACGTCATGTCGTGATTACCAATTGCCCGATAGATGGGAATCTCTAATGATGATACCGTATCTATATAGGAAGGATATAAAGAAGGAGTATCTCCTACGATATCCCCACAATCTATGCCGAATACTTCTTTTTTGCCCATATACGGACGAATATATTCTTTCATATCTTGCAGATATTTAGCATAAGCCTTTACGTCATCTTCGGAAGTAACCTGCGCATCTGCCTGCACCAAAAACAAATGATTGATCTCATTTTGCGGATTTCTTACCAATTCGAAGTCGTAAATATCTTGCTTGGCCGGATTCAGCTTCTGATAGAATAAAGGTATTGTTTGTTCTGTTTTCGGTAAATATCCGGAAGGAGTGGATAAATAAATGAAACGCACATTCCTATTAGGGGGGAGAGTATATTGGCCTTGTTGGTCAGTCAACACACAGTCTATTCCGTCGGTCACTACTACCCCCGGGACTCCTGTCCCATTACAGGTTACTTTCCCGCGAATAGGGTTAGAAGGAATCTGGGCTTGTAAATTCAAGCCCAGACCTATTAATAAAAAGAATTGTAATAAATATATTTTCATAATTAGTTGGTTAGTTCAAACCTCATTCTTCGATAGATTCCAGATATTTATCAAAGCCTGTTTTAAAAGCGTTCCAATAGTCGTATTTCTTAACGTGGCAAAGGTCGAAGGCAAAGAAGCCGTCACTATTACTGATACAAGCATCAATAGTATCCGGAATTTTTGCAGATTGTCCTCCGTCAGTCCATCCGGTACTGTTACCGATATCTGGTCCGCCTGCAAAAGGTACATCTCCTTGTAACAGTTCACGTCCATTCTTACAAAAACCTTCCATGGTCCATTCGCCACTTCCATATATATTGTTCACGGAAGCATAAGCACCCAAAAAGATATAGTCCAAATGGTCCGCATATCCATAATTCTTATAATCGGAAGTAGCCCATTTCGGATAATAAGCGGAGGTATTGTATTTAGGGCTGGCCCAGTTCACGCCTGATGTATAGTATGTTGAATACCAGGCACCAACATAAACTCCAAACTTGATATTGTTATTGACAGATTTAACTTTCTCGCGTGCCTTTACTATGAAATCATGAATAACTTTCGCTCTGAATTCCAACCACTTCTTAAAATAAACAGGCTGGTCAGAAGGTATTTCATCCGTACCGGGTGCCATAATATCTGCCGGGAAGTTTGCTACAGTTTCACCGATGTATTCTTCGAACTTCTGTTTGGAAATATCTGAAAAATCGCTTTCTAAGCCATAGTCATCATAACGACAACGATCCAATATGATGCCATCCAAATCATATTTAGCCAAGTCGGCCAACAACTGTAAAACAAAGTTTTGTACATCATCATTAGCGGGATTGAAAAATTTCGCTCCATAATCGGTTTCATCGTCCAACAAATCCATCGTATTGGTTAGCCCGTCAGCTAGATTAGCTACACTAGCCCATCCTTTTTTTGATTCATCACGGAACAAGACTCCATCATGTCCTAAATTATACGGACATAAATAGCCTCCTACAAATGTATTGATAGAAGCATTCACTTTTAATCCTTGTATACGAGCCTCCTCAATAAATGCCTGTAAATAATCCCAAGTTTCCGTCCTTTCATAATAACTATATCCGGAATTACCCCATACATCCATACGTTTCACCTGATCTACAACATTAGTATTGAATAATACATCTCCTGTAGTGGGACGTACATCGACAATAATATCAGTGAATCCTGCCGCTTTTATCTTTTCCATATCTTTGGCTATGTTTTCCTTACTATTGGCATAGTCAGGAAATTTAGCAGCCGCATCAATCCAAATATATCGTGGCTTAGCTTCTGCAACATCCGGCTCGTCCGGCTTTTCTGTCGAATTATCGTTCCACGGCCATCCGGGAATTCCATCAGAATCATCACTACAGGAGGTTATTGTAACTGCTCCCAAGAAAGTCAGTATTAGTATTTTTAGAAATTTTCTCATATCATACTTGTTTTATTAGGTATATACTGCCTGATATATCCGCAGTACATTTTTATTTAAGAGTGACTACTGATGCTACGGATCTTTCGTCTCCGCTGGAGTCACTTGTCTTGATAGTCTCTTGCCCATTGACTAACATGCAACTGGAACCACCGCCATCCAAATTGATAGCATCCGTACATCCCAGTGTTTTCATGATATTAGCTACATTTTCGGTGGTCATACCGGCAACTCCCGTTGTCATTCCATCTCCTTCACACACAAAAAGAATCATTTTCTTATCATTGGTGATACCAATAGCCGAACGAGGTCTGTTCACCGTGGCGCCAATATCTGATAAAATTTCTTCTTCGTATGTATTCTTTATGTTTCCATCCAACAGAAGTACGGGGCCACCGCCTATTCCTGTTTTAGCATTTAAGACAGTTCCTGTAGACGGAAAATTTTCATTAGGAGTTGTTTCTGATTTTACCGGTGAGGGCTCCGAATACCAATAAGTAACATTGGATAGTGTTGTGTAAGTCCACATTGATTTGAATGAGCCATCGTTCATTTCACAGAATGCAGCTAATACAGGATACCAGAATGGACCGTTAGTCCAATCTTCTGCTGTTACATCATTGTTCTTACACACCATTTCACCGTTACGCCATATTAGGCTTAATGACCCCTCATAGAAGAAACCTCCATTGATTACAATTGTGGAGTTGTTCTCTTCATAAAATTCTTTTGGCTTTTTCAATCCAGTCTTTTCTCCTAATACACCAAATGCTGCCTTACTCATATCACCTACCGCAATATAAGCTATCGCTTTTTTGCCTTCCAGTGTTTCTGGTGATTTATATACGTTGATATGTTCAGGCAAGGTTCCATAAGTGCTTTTCACATTGGCCCAGCCTAAATTTACAATATCAGGATTGGCTTCAACAGGTTCAGTTGGAGTCTCCGGCTCCGCCCATGGCCAATCCGGGATATCAGTGTTATCATCACCACATGCTATGAAAAAAGGCAGTAATGATAATAACCATAACATTTTTTTCTTTGTTGACATATAGCTACTCCTTTAAATGATTTACAGATTTCTTTATCCCATATATGATGAATGGGTATTTTCTCATCATATATGAGATAAAGAGATCAATTAATTATTTGTCGATACAATCAAACTCATATCCTCCGATAACCTTACAGTTGTTATCCACGTAGTAAGCACGGAGCTTATATCCATCTGTTGTCGGAGCAAGCAATACATCACCTGTTGCAGCTACACCATCGGATGAATTGTATGAGGAAAGTGAAGGATTGAATGACAGAGCATCTGAAGTAGATATTGTACCAGTGAATGATCCGTCTGACGTTACATCATACATATATAAGCATGGAGTTCCACCCCATTGCGGGAAATGAGCTGTACATACCAATACAAGATATTGTGCATTATTAAAGCTTCTTGTATCCAGACAGTTGTTATTCATTGCCCAAGAATTACCATTGTCGGAGTCTTCCAGAGATTTACTTGCATTATTATTTGTTCCATTCACCCAATAAAGAATGTTAGAATCATAGTATGACAAAAAATAATCACTTTGAGCAGTAGTTCCTTTAGTCACAACTTTAGTGTTTGATGCGGGAGCTCCCCAATTACCTACACCATTCACTGTTACTACTTGAGGACTTCCCAATACACCGTCTGTTATAATCCAACGAACAAACTTATTGGAACCTGAACTGGCTGTTCCGTCACAAGTAGCAATAATAGAGGCATTAGTATTAATATCTCCTTGAACAGACACTTTCGTACCCATATCTAACCCTGTATTATTAGTATAAGTAGTCAATAAAGTTGGAGCAGTCGTAACAGAAGAAGTCTTATAGATTGAGAAAGACTTGCCATTAGTAGCCTTCGTTGCTAATAATATATTTCCCCTACTATCACTTGTCATACATCCTAAAGATGCAACACTCACACTACCCAAAGTTACATTACCAATCTTATTTCCCGTAGATGCATTGTAATATGCAGGAGTTGTGGTACCATCACCCAAGCAAACTACCAGATTATTTCCGGAAACAGCTAAAGAAGGTGCATTTGCTCCAGTCCAAGGTAAGCCGATAACTCCCATATCCAATTTAAATAATTCTGTCTCACTACCTTTTCTATATCCGTAAGGAATCTTATCCGGTACTGCTTTTTGAATAGTATAAGTTTGCTTTGTCACTCCATCGTGAGCAATCACTGTAAGCTCAACAGGTGAATTAAAATTAAGAGGCTCTGTTTTAGGATCCGGTGACATGGTCGCATGAGCCGACAGTGAATAATCTGCCAAGCAAGAAGATAAATCTTCCGCAGAGATTAAAGATACAGTTTTGTGGTCTTCATCAATAATACCTGTAATGTCTTCAGACGGTATTGAGAAACTTAATAACTGACACTTAGTAGACTTAACTCTTTCGCCTGTGATGCAGATTTGTTTCTTATATCCTTGAGCGTCTGTATAAGTGAAATAATTCTCTTTAGTCAGATCGAGAATTGAAAGAACCGGTTCAATAGTACAGTTTGGTGCCAACTTTGCCTGAATCCTCATCGCTTTCATATATTCTGAAGTTTCATTATCACTATTTTCCGGATAATACCATGGCATAGGAATTACATACTTATCTACAGAAGCATCTGCAATAGTATATACCACAGCCTCTTTATCCACGTATGGCCCAGAAGTAAAGAGTGCAGTCAAGCTCGTGATTCCCTGTCTGTCCGCAGTAGGAAGCACATATTCCGGATCCTGGCAAGAACTCGTGAGAGCCAAAATCCCTAATAATAGATATAGTATATTCTTTTTCATAATGTTTTCATTTTAGATTTATTGCCATTCTGCATATTGAGTTACCGCACCGTTATTGTCCAACTCTGCCTGTGGCATTGGGAAACGATACATCTTAGTCGGGAAATTACGATCTTTATCATCACATTCTGTATAAATGTAAGTGAAAGACCCATTTGCATTTTTCTCTATTTTCATTCCATGAAGACGAATACCGGTAAATGCTGTCGCAGATAATTTCCAACGACGCATGTCCCAATAATAATGTCCTTCATAAGCAAGTTCTACTTTGCGTTCCTGACGGATGGCTTTCATTAAATCATCCCCACTTTTGTCTGTGTAAGACAATCCCACTCTGTTACGAATATCTTTTATGTCTTTATTTGCCTTATCCGTATAGCCATTCAGATGATAACATGCTTCTGCATGATTCAGTAATACCTCTGCGTAACGAATTTCGGTCCATGGCTGTGTACTGGCTTGTATGGAAGTAAAATTATGAGCTTCATCTACCAGTTTACGTAAATAATACCCGGTAGTAGAACGTCCTTCCGGTTTGGCATCTGTTTTCCATGCAGCCCAACCATCAGTACCGTTTACGAAAGATTCTATCGGTCTGCCTTTCCATGTTGCTCCATTATAGAGAATGGTAGCTTTAAAACGTGGTTCCAATTTGGCATAAGGAGGAGTCGTTGTAGTACCTTCAGCAGTATGCCATGCACTCCAATCGGGGAAGCCACTACCATCTGCATATTCATACGATTCAACCATTTCTTGTGTCGGGGTACCGAATCCACCAGTCATGGAATTGCCATCCAGTGCTTTATCACCTCCAGGAACCATATATCCATCAAAGTCATGAGTCACAGTGGAACTCTTATCATAACAATATTGTAAAATGGCTTCTTTGCTTCCTGCTTTAAAGGCATTTGAATAGTCTTCTTTTGCTTCTAATTCATAACCCATTCCCATCACCTTTTCAGCTGCGATACGAGCGTCATCCCATCTTTCCGCATACAACATAGCTCTCGATAACATTGCATAAGCAGCTCCGCTAGTTAAACGTCCGTTAGGAGTTTTATCAACAGGCAAATGTTCACCGGCATATTTTAAGTCGTTATATACAAAGTTCCATCCGTCGGCTTCCGAACTAACCGGCATATCCTTTTTTATATTATCCAAATCTTCATCGTATATAATCACTTCTTTATAACGTTTCAATAAATCAGTATAGAGATACCCTCTGAAGAAACGCATTTCAGCTTCCAAGCGTTCTTCATCAGTCTGACCAAATGAAGCATATTTCTTTAATTTGTTGATACCTTCATTGACACGGCGCACATATTCGTACATCGTCCCCCAGTTGCCAAGGTAAGTACTAACATAATTCACTGTGAGAACAGAACCTCCATAAGCTATTTCACTAGGAATCTGACATTTGGACATATAATTATAGGAACCATATTTAAGCTGGTCTGTCAAAGCCTCTGTCATTCCCGCTAAACATTGTCCGTCCCGATAGACTCCTAAATAATCTATATAGCGATAGAAATCGTTGACTGCCTGTTCTGCATAATCGAGTTTACTCCATACAAGTTTATCTGATGCTCTGTCTGTTGGAGTCATGTCCAGATAATCACTACATGAGCCAAGCCCTAAAGAGGCTCCCAACAATATGATACTTAATACTTTTGTTTTCATAATAGAACTTTTAAAGGTTTAGAAAGTCAAAGTGATACCGCCCATAATGGTGCGTTGTTGAGGATAGTATCCGTTATTTACTCCCGGAGATTCAGGATCGATTCCATCAGGAAGACCGCAGAGCGTAAATAAATTAGAACCTTCTACATAAATTCTAAGATTCTGAATGCCGACAGGACTCATCCATCTCTTGGGGAATGTGTAACCCAATTGTGCGGATTTGAGACGAAGGTATCTACCGTTACGCAACCAGAAAGTGGAAGCTAATCCATTATCTCCTCCATGTCCTTGATTACCTAGCGTAAGACGTGGGAATGTTCCATTCGGATTTTCCGTGGTATACGCATTCTGAACCAGATATAGTGGTGAGTTGGCTCCTTCTTTAAATGCCTGTGTCCAGACTGTATTATCGTCATATCCATTGTAATAAGTTCCTGTCAACGATACATCAAACAGTGCACCTCCAGTAAATTGTGCACTTAAATCGAATCCATTCCAAGCACAATTCAGGTTCAAACCGTAAGTTAATTCGGGACGATTGCCACGTCCAACACGTGTTCTGTCATCTTCGTCTATTTTACCATCACCATTTAAATCTCTGTATTTGATATCACCGACATTAGGACGAGTGCCATACCAGGCTGAATTGTCTATTTCTTCTTCCGAACGGAATAAGCCATCTGCAACCCACACAACAGAAGCATCAACACTACGTCCTGTGCGTTTTCTCCACTCTACTGTGTTCGGACTATCCGGATAACGGAGATAACGGTTTCTTGCAAATGTCAGATTGAAGCTTGCGCCATAGGAGAATGGCTTACCTGCCAAGTTTAATTTATTACGATGGCTCACCGTTACTTCAACGCCTTTGCTATCGACCTTATTATAGTTGGCATAAGTATAATAATATCCTCCCATAGATGGGGGGTAATCGCCTCCCATTGCTGTCAAAATATCATAGGTATAATTATAGAATGCGTCAAACTCCATTCCCAACAGACCATTCCACATCGTAAAGTCAAATCCTGCATTGTAAGTTAAGGTGTTCTCCCAAGTTAGAGTAGGATTGGCAATTACAGAGGCGCGTAATGCTTGCATTACTTTTCCATTCAGAATTGTTTGGTATGCATTTTTGTTACCATCCATCAAATTGTAAGTACTAAGGAAAGCATACGGACTCACTGCATCGTTTCCTAATAAACCGACAGATGCACGTATCTTCATATCATCCAGAAATGTCAGACTAGACATAAAATCTTCTTTAGATATTCTCCACGCTACTGACGCTGACGGGAAGAATGCCCAACGTTTCCCACTAACATTGCCGGCAAATTTGTAAGAACCATCATATCGACCTGTAAACTCTGCCAAATACTTATTGTCATAGTCATATTTCAAACGAAAAACATAACCAATACTACGGTTTGCATCACTGTATCCCGAGATTGGAGAGTCTGCCGGTTGTCCAAAGCTCAATTCTGGTAGTTCAGAGAAACTCATGTTCTTATTATAGCCGGAGAAACTGTTTTCTTTATAATCCCGGATTTCTGCTAATACCATTCCTTCTACATTATGTTTTCCGAAGGAGCTTGCATAGTTTATGCTTCCTTGGCCTACCATTTGATGAGAACTATACTGTCCTTCACCTAAATTTATTCCATTTGCTGTGCCGCGAGGATCGTCTGCTTTAGACCAAGTCCAATCTGCTGTCGAAGTCGGCATTTTATGTATATATGTGGAGTAAGGTGTATTCAAATTCTTATTATGAGAAGTTGTATAGTCATAAGCTCCGGTTACTTTCACGCTCAAGCCTTTAACCCAAGGTACATTATATTGTAAAGAGATGTTAGTTTGTAAATCAAAGCTATTGGTATGTTTGTATCCTGATTCATAAATGGCAGCCAATGGACTGTTGGGCAGACTTGTGTTATTCTGTGTGGTAGCAGAATAAAGTCCGTCATATGTTTCCGGCAAATATGGATGCATCATTATAGTCTGATGAGCTACTGACAACCAACCTTGTTCACCCAATTCGGAATTAGAATCCGTACCGCCTGAAGCATATCCCGGAGTTTCACGTTTACCGACATTTCCTGCAATACCTAAACTTAACTGGAAGTTCTTAGCCAGTTGAGTCTCAAGATTAGTTCTTAAATTGTATCTCTTGTAAGAGAAATTGTCAATGTTACCTTTTTGACCTAAATAACCCACAGAAGCAAAGTAACGCATCTTATCACTACCTCCCTGTATTGTTACATTGTGTTTCTGATTAATACCGGTTCCGAATACTTTATCAATATAGTTAACATTATCCCATCCGTCAGTAGGATCACCATTCAACATAGCTTCCACATTCGCCTTTGTAAAAACGGGATTATATTGACTAATGTTTGAAATGCTTCCATTAGCCATTTTATCCATCATGTCAGCCATATTATAATAATATGCAAATTGAGGTCCATTCATAAACTGCGGAAAGTTTGCATTCATAGATGCTCCTATTGAACCATTATAAGTGATTTTGGATTTTCCTTCCTGACCTTTTTTTGTAGTTATAATAATAACACCACCGGCTCCTTTTAATCCATAAACAGCTGCAGAAGCTCCATCTTTCAAAACAGATACACTTTCGATATCATTAGGGTCAATATCATTAATAGAACGAGGCATTCCGTCTACTATATAAGTAACATTATAAATAGAGCCACGAACTCGTAATGTAGCCTGATCGTCTCCGGGTTCACCAGATACTTGAACAGATGAAATACCTGGCAAACGTCCACCTAAAAGACTCGACACATTGGTTGCCGGTGCTTTCAGCAGTTCGTCGCCTTTCACCGCAGATACGGCTCCGGTTAAAGATTGCTTCTTGGCAGTACCATATCCTACCACAATCACTTCATCCAAAGCTGCCACATCATCTTTCATAACCACATTAATGGTCGTCTGACCTGCTACCTTTATTTCCTGATCTGACATTCCAACATATGAGAATGATAAAATGTCTTTTGCGGTGGCCTGAATGCTATATTTTCCATTTACATCTGTAATAGTGCCATTAGTAGTTCCTTTTACGACAACACTTACTCCTGGTAGCGGTTCTCCTATACCATCAGTAACAGTTCCTTTCACTAAACTCTGTGCATGACTACTGATAGCACATGCAAATAGCGCGCAGATTGAAAACATAAATATTTTCAATA
>ERZ780185.1159-NODE-1159-length-12094-cov-1.817011_pt1 | contig 12094 bp, 13 predicted proteins | sample MGYA00511365_ERZ780185 | MGnify/ENA primary metagenome ERZ780185 (study PRJEB29588, sample SAMEA2151606) | human gut metagenome | biome: human gut; feature: human-associated habitat; material: faeces | place: Denmark | collected 2008/2010 ...
TCCGTGGTGTAGATCCCCGGGATATATGTATTATCAGTACCGACAGGCCCGGAAGCATTATCCAGAACAGCATCGGTATCGGCAACGGCCCCGGTGGAGACATCCTCCGTCTGTGCGGATTGCGGGATACGTCCGAGATCCGCCACATTGTCCGGCATAACGGTCTCGGCAGTACTGTCAGGGGAATCCGGTGCCCCGGAGGTATCCGCAGCTTTTCCGGGCAGCAATAACATTAACAGTAATATGACGAACAACACTCCCAGCGCAGCGAAGATTCCGGTATACAGCAGCTCTTTTCTGCGAAGGACAACGATCTTTGTATTTGCACTCATTCTTAAGTCTCCTTGGAATGATGGGATGATCTTTATAAATAGTATGCGGAGGCCGGTACTCATAGTACAGCAAATAAGGAGAACTTCACATTGACAAGACAAAACAGGCATTGCTATAGTTAAGACAAGTATTTTTCACGGATGCGTCCGCCCCGTGGAAAAGGAGCAGACAGGCGGCGCAGAAACGAGGGTAACGATGAATAATTATACCAAGGAAGACATCATCCGTCTTGTGGAAGAAGAGGATGTGGAATTTATCCGTCTGCAGTTCACGGATCTGTTCGGCAATCTGAAAAATATTGCGGTGACAGCCAGCCAGCTGGACCGCGTATTGAGCAATAAATGTATGTTTGACGGTTCGGCTATTGACGGTTTTGCACGGATTGAAGAATCCGACATGTATCTGTATCCGGATCTGTCGACACTGGAGATTTTCCCCTGGAGACCCCAGCAGGGTAAAGTGGCCCGTATGATCTGCGATGTATATCGTCCCAACGGACAGCCTTTCGAGGGAGATCCCCGTTATGTGTTAAAGCGTGCGGTGCAGCAGGCAGAGGACATGGGATATACTTTTGAGGTAGGCCCCGAGTGTGAATTTTTCTTATTTAATACGGACGAAAATACCATGCCACCAACACCCATGAGCAGGCAGGGTATTTCGACATCGGTCCCCTGGATTTCGGCGAAAATGCCCGTCGTGACATTGTCATGAATCTGGAGGATATGGGATTTGTCATCGAGGCTTCCCATCACGAGATGGCTCCGGCCCAGCATGAGATTGATTTCAGATACGATGAGGCATTAAATACCGCAGACAACATCATGACCTTCAAGATGGCCGTACGCACCATTGCGAGACGTCATGGATTGCACGCTACTTTTATGCCGAAGCCCAAGTTCGGTGTCAACGGTTCCGGCATGCACATCAACATGTCCTTGCAGAAGGATGGAAAAAACATTTTCCAGGATGCTTCCAATCCCAATGGTCTGAGCGAAGAGGCTTACTATTTCATCGGCGGTATCATGAGACATATCAAAGGAATGGCAGCCATTACGAATCCGCTGGTGAATTCCTACAAGCGTCTGGTACCCGGTTTCGAGGCACCGGTCTACATTGCATGGAGCACGACGAACCGCAGCCCCTTAATCCGTATTCCGGCTGCTGCAGACGGAGAGGGCACCCGTATCGAGCTGCGTAGTCCCGATTCTGCTGCTAACCCTTATCTGACACTGGCAGTCTGCCTGAGTGCAGGATTAGAGGGCATCCGGGAGAAAATAGAGCCGCCTCAGAGCATCAATGCCAATATTTTTGCCCTGTCAGAAAAAGAGCGTGAGGAATTGCATATCGATCAGCTGCCCGGCACACTTCTGGAGGCAGTGGAGGAACTGGAGAAGGATACTTTCATTCAGAAAGTGCTTGGAGATCATATTGCCGGAAAATACATCGATGCCAAGCGGAAAGAGTGGCATGAGTACCGTTCTCAGGTATCCGAGTGGGAGATTCAGGAGTATCTGTATAAGTATTAAAAGAGTCCTTTCTTTTGTAGGATGATAAAAAACACAGAAGAAAGGAGGTGGGCCGATGACGAACATTATTGTCGTACTGCCGAAGCTGGAGGAAGCCAAAGGCGTCAAGAATATTCTGGTGCGCAGTGGCTTTCAGGTCACTCAGGCTATCAGTCAGGCGGACGGTCTGAACGACGGTATTGTGATCTGCAGCTACAAGCTGGCGGACATGATATACACAGAACTACATGAAGATCTGCCGGAAGGTTTCGAGATGCTGCTGATGGCATCCCAGAATCTGATCAGTGAATGCTATGGCAATGGCATCGTATGTCTTTCCATGCCGTTAAAGGTACAGGACCTGATCAATACCGTGAACCTGATGGTGGAAGGTGTGGAACGCCGCAGAAGAAAACGCCGTATGCAGCCGAAAGTGCGGAATGCAGCGGATGAAAAAGCAATCAAGGATGCCAAGGAATTACTGATGGCACGAAATCATATGACGGAAGAAGAAGCCCACCGCTACCTTCAGAAGACCAGTATGGACAGTGGTACCAATCTGGTGGAGACGGCACAGATGGTATTGTCCATGATGACGGAGTAAGCAGGACGGCCCGGAAATGATTACAGGGATCCGGGCGTTACAGACAGGATATGTGAAAGAGAACAACAGGAGGAACAGCAATCCATGAAATTTACAAAAATGCAGGGCTGCGGCAACGATTATGTATATGTCAACGGCTTTACGGAGAAGCTTTCACCGGAAGAGAAGCCGGAGATCGTAAGAAGCTTAAGTGACAGACATTTCGGAATCGGTTCGGACGGACTGATTCTGATAAAAAAATCCGACAAAGCAGATTTCTTTATGGAAATGTATAACGCAGACGGTTCACAGGGCAGCATGTGCGGCAATGGCATCCGCTGTGTCGGCAAATATGTATACGACAACGGACTGACAGACAAGGCGGAAATTACCGTGGAAACGTTATCCGGTATTAAGACATTACAGCTTTATCCGGGCAGTGACGGCAAAGTAAAGACGGTCAGGGTCAATATGGGTGCGCCGATATTACAGCCGGAACAGATTCCGGCAGACATTCATGCTTTTAAAAATGCAGAAACCCTTAAAAATGTGGACAAGCTTGTTGCACAGCCAATCAGCGTAGACGGAAAAGACTACGAAGTGACCTGTGTATCCATGGGAAATCCGCATGCAATTGTTTATTTAGACAAAAATGTGGATTTAAAAGCATTTGAACTGGAAAAAATCGGTCCGATGTTTGAAAATCATCCGGCATTTCCGGACAGGGTAAATACTGAATTTATTCAGGTGTGCGACAGTGAAAACTTAAATATGCGTGTGTGGGAGCGCGGCTCCGGCGAAACGTTTGCCTGTGGCACAGGTGCGTGTGCAAGCCTTGTGGCAACCGTGTTAAACGGCTTGTGTGATGATACTGCTACACTGCATTTGTTAGGCGGCGATTTAAAAATTACATGGGATAAGAAAGAAAATACCGTATATATGGAAGGACCGGCAGAAACGGTATTTACGGGAGAATGGCAGTTAAAGGAGGAAAATTAAAATGATGGCAGAACAGAATATGCAGGAATTTATTGAAGTGCTTTCCTCTAAGGCAGCAGTACCGGGTGGCGGCGGCGCATGTGCATATGTGGCGGCAGCAGGTATGGCACTTGGCGCGATGGTTGCCAATCTGACAACCGGCAAGAAAAAGTATGCGCAGTATCAGGAAGAAATCGAAGAACTCTTATCAAAGGCGGAACAGCTTTCTAAAGAATTGATGACATATATGGATAAGGATGCCGAAAGCTTTGAACCGCTTTCAAAAGCTTACGGACTTCCAAAAGACACAAAAGAACAGCAGGAATATAAAGAAGAGGTTATGGAAAAGGCATTAAAAGAAGCGAGCCTGACCCCGGTTGCCTTAATGGAAAAGATATTGGATGCATTAAAAATCCTAGAACGGTTGTCCGTTGTGGGAAGCCGTCTTGCCATCAGTGATGTCGGCGCAGGTGTACAGCTTTGCAAGGCTGCATTAAACGGCGCTTCTTTAAATGTATTTATCAATACAAAGCTGATGAAAGATACAGAAACGGCAGAAGAATTAAACACAAGAACTGATGCACTGTTAATTGAAGGCAATGAACTGGCAGACAGAATTTATGAAGAAGTCGTGGATGCGATAAGATAATTGGATTTGCAGGCGGTACAACAGAAATGTAGGGATAAAGTATTGCCTATGGATACGGAACTAAAAAAAGGTTTGGAAAAGAGGAAACATGGAATTATTAAAGGGAATAGATGTTGCAAATGCAATCAATGAAAAATTAATCAAAGAAAGTGCGGATATGGGCGGCAGAGTACCGAAGCTTGCCATCATCCGTGTCGGTGAGCGTCCGGATGATATGTCTTATGAGCGCGGTGCAACAAAGAAAATGGAAAAGGTAGGTTTTGCCTGTGAATCCTTCGTTTTCCCGGAAACCATCGAAAATGAAGCCTTTCAGAAAGAATTTGACACAATTAATGATAACCCTGAGATTGACGGTATTTTACTGCTTCGTCCGCTTCCAAAACACTTAGATGAAGAAGCGGTGGTGGGCAGAATTTCCCCGGAAAAGGATTTAGACGGCATTTCCCCGGTCAATTTAGCCAAGGTTTTTGCAGGGGATAAGACAGGCTTTGCACCGTGTACGGCAGAGGCAGTTGTTGAAATGCTGGATTTTGCGGGAATTGATGTCACAGGGAAAAGAGTCACGGTTGTCGGCAGAAGCCTTGTAATCGGGAAACCGGTATCCATGCTGTTATTAAAAAAGAATGCAACTGTGACAATCTGCCATACAAAGACAAAGGATATGAAAGAAGAATGCCGCAGGGCAGACATTTTAGTAGCGGCGGCAGGTGTCGCAAAGATGATTACCGCAGAGTATGTCGGCAAAGGTGCCGTTGTGATTGATGTGGGTATTAATGTGGATAACAACGGAAAATTATGCGGTGATGTGGATACAGACGGTATTTCTTCGCTTGCATCCGTGGCAACACCGGTTCCGGGCGGGGTAGGTTCGGTTACAACATCGGTGCTTGCAAAGCATTTGTTACAGGCAGCAAAAGAAAACAGATAAAAATTACAAAAAGTGAAAGGTTATGGCATGAAAGTTGCAATTTGCGATGATAGTGAACAGGATATTGCAGATCTGAAAGAAAAACTATTAAAAATCATTGAGGGACAGATAGAAAATTGTGAAATTCATGTATATACGGATGTTACAAAATTCTTAAAAGAGATTCATACAATTTCTTTTGATGGAATATTTTTGGATATTGATATGCCGCAGATGACAGGAATACAGGCGGCACAGCGGGTCAGGGAGGCTTTGCCGGATGTTGGCTTGGTTTTTGTGTCGTCCTGTGAAAGCATGGTTTTTGAAGCGATTAAAACCACACCGCTTCGGTTTATCAGAAAAGCGCGGCTTGAAGAAGAACTGGAAGAGGCAGTTACGGCATTATTAAACAGATATCATAGCTTGAAAAACTACTATGATTTCTGCGTCAATGGCAATACCGTGCGTTTAAAGTTGTCAGAAATTTACTATTTTGAAAGTGCCAAGCACTATGTAAAAATAAAGACACTTCAGGAAGATTATATGGTTCGTGCCAAAATGGCAGATTTAGAACAGATTTTTAATGAAAAGGGATTTGTGCGGGTTCAGTCAGGATACATCGTTAATCTGCGCCATGTAGACAGAGTCCGTTACAAAGATGTGCTGATGAATAACGGGGAGTGTATTTCCATCAGCAGGGACCGTCTGGAAGACCTGAAATTAAAACACCTGGAATTTATCCGGCGTGAAAATAATTTGTGAGGCAGATTTGTAAATGTTAAAGTTGGATATAGTAACAAATATTGTTTCAACATTGATTGAATGTACAATTTATACGGCAATTTTAAATGCATACTGGAAATATGAGAGCAAGTACCGCTATGTTGTCAGTACGCTTGCAGCAGCACTTTTTTTTGTTGTTGGATTTTTCTTTTCTGACAGTCCGGTGCTTCAGATGGCACTGGGCGTTGCCGTAATTATCGGATACAGTATGATTGTGATGCATGGCGGGCTGTGGCAGTCTGCTACAATTGCGCTGGTGCTGCTGATTAATACACTGCTTGTCAATCTGGCGACCAATCTGTGCGTGGAAATTTTATCGTGGTACCGCGGTGCGGAACAGATTATCAACACCGCTGCTTCCCAGATGGCATATGTGGCATTAAACCGGATTGTATTTATTATTACCTTTTATATCTGGGGCAGACTCCTTGCCAAAAGGCGCATGATTAAAAGAGAAGAATGGCTGATGCTGGCGGTTTACTTTATTGCGGACAGTGTTGCCGCGGCTGCACTGATTTTTTGGACCTATGTGCGCCACTTTGACGGACGGGATTATATTTATGTTCTTGCAATTGAAATTGCCATCATTGTAATGACTGTTGTACCGCTTGCGATTGCCAATTCAATCAGTTATAAAAATGATTATGAAAAACGCAATGAACTGGCAAATTTAAAGCTGCAGGCACAGCGTGCGGATATTATCCGCATGGATAAAGAGTATCAGGATATCCGCAAAATCCGCCACGATATGGTGAAACATCTTAATATTTATATGCACCTGTTAAATGATGGAGATTACGAAGGATTAAGGCAGGCAATCGGTGAACATATTGAAGACTGTGGACAGAATAAGTATGTTTATGTGGCGGGAAACAATCTGGTCAATTCCGTGTTAAATGAAAAAAAAGTATTATGCGAACATGAAAATATTAAAATGCAGGTAGAAGTGACGGCTTCCGTGGACGGAGAGCGGGAACTGGATATTGCGGTGATGCTTTCAAATCTGCTGGATAATGCGGTAGAAGCACAGAAAAAAATCACACCGGATAAGCCGCGCAGCATTTTTCTTAAAATTTTCTCATATGAGAATAAATATTCAATTCTTATAAAGAACACCGTTGCAAAATCAGTGTTGCAGAATAACCCGCGTTTTATTACTGATAAAGCCAATCGCTATCTGCATGGAATCGGCATGAAAAGCATTGAACATACAGTAGATAAAAATGGCGGATATATCCAGCGGTATGAGGAAGACGGGATGTTCTGCGTACATATTTTGCTGTAAAACAACGCAGATTATGCCAAAATAACGTGAATTATGCCACCTGACTTGAATAAAAATGCACAGTAAATTATAGTATAAGTGACAGGAACACATATGAAGGACTTTTCTTTTCCGTTAATATTCACTGGGGAGAGTAAGAATATGAACAGCAGCCGGAATGCGGGTTTAGGCTGCTGGGATAAGTATCGTGAGAGAGTTTTAACTTTATACGAATTGAGTTTGTGCGGTTGTTATAAAGCTAGGTGTTTGCAAGAACATACAAAGAGGGATTGTAATAAGAATACAAACGATAAGAGAAAGAATTGGTAAGTGTCTTCAGTCATAAATGTATGGGATATTGGTGGTTGTGAAAATAGGAACGTGTATAATTTAGTGTGTTAACAAAAAAGGATTAGCAGGACAGGGCTAATCCTTTTTTGACTAAAAGGAAGAAAAAATATACCACCGAATCGGAAACCGGGAGGAATTGTAGTTATGAAAAAGCACATTGCATTTAAAATCATGTTACCGTTAATTGTTATTTTTATTCTGACTGTGACGGTCAATGTCAGTACGACAAGCCAGTTCCAGTCATTCCGTGAGGTCTGCGAGGAAATGTCTAATACCACAACAGAGGTGCCGCAGGAAATCCGGGATACGGCGGGCAGCATGGCAGAAGGAATTACAGCGGGATTATCAAGAAATGGCGTGATTTCATCTTTACAGCTGGCAATGGTTATTGTAACGATTATCGTAACGTATGTTTCGGTTGTAAAGCCGCTGCAGGAGACACAAAAACAGCTCAACGATATGATTGAAAAGCTGGAAAAGAATGAAGGCAATCTTGAAGAACGGATTGAAACGAAAAAAGAAGATGAAATCGGACGTCTGATTTTCGGTATCAACATGTTTTTGGATAAATTACAGGTGATTATGAAGCGGATTGAAGACCATTCAATTTCACTTGATGGGGCATCCGGCAATATTATAAAGAAGGTAGAATCCTCAGCAGAAAGCGCAGGAGAGTTATCGGAAGAAACAGCAAAGCTTTGCAATGAAATTGATGCAATTTCAGACGCAGTTGAAATGATAACAGGGGATATGAAGCAGCTGGAAGCAGGCAGCAGTGAAATCGAAAAAGCGAGTGCTGACGGTAAAGAATATACAGTCCACATGAAAGAAAGAGCCAATGAAATCCAGGCACTGGCAGGAAACAGCAAGAACGCTTCCAAAGAAATTACATCTTCTTTAGAGAAGGATTTAAGAACATCTGTTGAAAGCAGTAAGAGTGTCAATGTCATTAAGACACTGACAGAGGATATTTTATCCATTGCAAGCCAGACCAACCTCTTAGCACTGAATGCTTCTATTGAAGCAGCAAGAGCCGGAGAAGCAGGAAAAGGTTTTGCGGTCGTAGCAGATGAAATCAGACAGCTTGCGGATAACAGCCGTAACACGGCAAACAGTATTCAGGAAATCAGCGAAGAAGTGGTATCTTCCGTAGAACAGCTTGCAGTTTCATCCGATAAACTCTTAGAGTATGTCACATCGAATGTACAGGCAGATTATGATAAGTTTGTAACAGCTTCTGCACAGTATTTAGAGGATGCAGATACACTCGAAAATATGATGGCTGATTTTGAAAATAAGACCAGTAACCTATTAGAATCATCGGCGCATGTCGGAAGCAAGATTGTGGAGATTTCCGATACGATTGAGGAAGAAAAGAACCGTGTAGAGGCATTTTCCGGTTCAGTGGACAAGGTCCTTTCCAACATGGATGAAATACAGAAATGTACCAATGTCAATGAGGCAGTATCAAAGGATTTAAAGAAAGAGATTGCAAAATTCAGTGTAATCTGATTTAATTCTTGCATTTTGCCTGACCCTATGGTATTATCAAAATTATCAAAGATAGGAAAAGGCAAAGAAGGAGACTCTTTTTCATGGAACCTGACAGGAAGGCGGTGTCATCGACTGAGAACCCGCTAAGGGAATTGTTAAAGGGAACGCTCCGGAGCTGGATTGTTGAAAGCGGTTAAAGCCGTCGTAGGCAGTTCCGTATGCGCGCGTTAAGCGGTTGAAGGAGTGCTTATTTTAGTACTTGAAGCGGGTGGTATCGCGGATAAGATGAATTATCTGCCCCGGAATATTTCTTGAAAGAGAAGTATTCCGGGGATTTTTTGGTTTGAAGAAACTGTTATGCAGTATTCGTAAGAAAGCCCGAATGTTCCGGTACACAGACTGATGATACGGCATAAATATTGTGCGCGTTTTACTTTTTCACACAAAGCGGATAGCTTGTGAAATAAATGACAAAAATATTTATAAATTTAAAGAAAAGGAGTCAAAAAAAGAATGGGAAACATTTACAGAGATACCACATTGAACAATGTGAGTGAACAGGACATCGGAAAGGAGTTAAAGGTTGCAGGCTGGGTTGAAAATATCCGTGACCACGGCGGAGTATCTTTCATTGATTTAAGAGATATGTATGCCGTATTACAGGTTGTTATCCGTGACCCTGAACTTTTAAAGGGCATTAAGAAGGAAGAGTGTATTTCTATCGAAGGCGTGGTAGAAAAAAGAGATGAAGAAACATACAATCCGAAGATTCCGTCAGGAACAATCGAACTCGAAGCAAAGAAGATTACAATGCTCGGACAGGTTTACTCAACCATTCCTTTTGAAGTTATGACTTCTAAAGAGGTTCGTGAAGATGTCCGCTTAAAATACCGTTATCTGGATTTAAGAAATGAAAAAGTAAAGAACAACATGATTTTCCGTTCACAGGTTATCGCATTTTTACGTCAGAAGATGACAGAAATGGGATTCCTTGAAATTCAGACACCGATTCTTTGTGCTTCTTCACCGGAAGGTGCAAGAGATTATATCGTACCGTCCAGAAAATACAAGGGCAAGTTCTACGCTCTGCCACAGGCACCACAGCAGTATAAGCAGCTGTTAATGGTATCCGGTTTTGATAAGTATTTCCAGGTTGCACCGTGCTTCCGTGATGAAGATGCAAGAGCAGACCGTTCACCGGGAGAATTCTATCAGTTAGACTTTGAAATGAGCTTTGCAACACAGGAAGATGTCTTCCGTGTGGGTGAAGAAGTGCTGACAGCCGCATTTGAAAAGTTTGCACCGGAGGGTTATGAAGTAACAAAGGCACCGTATCCGATTATCAGCTACAAGCAGGCAATGTTAGAGTTCGGTACAGATAAGCCGGATTTAAGAAATCCGCTTCGTATTATTGATGTAACAGATTTCTTCCAGAGATGTACATTTAAGCCGTTTATCGGAAAGACAGTCCGTGCCGTAAAGGTTCATGCAAATATGTCTAAGGGCTTCCATGAAAAGCTGTTGAAGTTTGCAACAGGCATTGGCATGGGCGGACTGGGTTATCTGGAAGTTCTTGAAGATTTATCTTACAAGGGACCGATTGATAAGTTTATCCCGGACGATATGAAGAAGGAATTCTTAGAACTTGCAGGACTTGAAGCCGGAGATACAATTTTCTTCATGGCAGATAAGGAAGAAAGAGCTGCATACTTTGCAGGACAGATTCGTACAGAACTTGGTACAAAGCTTGACTTACTGGAAAAGAACGCATACCGTTTCTGCTACATTAATGACTTCCCAATGTTTGAAAAAGACCCTGAAACAAAGAAGATTGGATTTACACACAACCCATTCTCTATGCCACAGGGCGGTCTTGAAGCATTAAATACAATGGACCCGTTAGATATCTTAGCTTACCAGTATGATATTGTCTGCAACGGTGTAGAATTATCATCCGGTGCCGTAAGAAACCACGATATGCAGATTATGGTAAAGGCATTTGAAATTGCAGGCTATGATGAAGAAGTATTAAAAGAAAAGTTTGGCGCACTCTACAATGCGTTCCAGTTCGGTGCACCGCCACACGCCGGTATGGCACCTGGTATCGACCGTATGATTATGTTACTGCGCAACGAAGAAAATATCCGTGAAATTATTCCGTTCCCAATGAGCGGTACAGCACAGGATTTAATGTGCGGCGCACCAAACGAAGTAACAGAACAGCAGTTAAGAGAAGTGCATATCAAAGTGCGTGATTAAATATTGACCTGCAGCGCACAAGCGCCAGCGGAATGGAGAGAAGTGTGAAAAAGCCATAAATTATAGCTTTTTCACACAGATATTTTGTGGAGCAGGCACCACAAAATATCTTTTATCGCAGGACGGATATGAAAATCCGTCCGCGAATCCTCCGGCGCATAACGCCTGCGGAATGGAGAGGAAATATGGCAAATGTAATTAGTGACGAAACCATTGAATATGTCGGCATTCTGGCAAAGTTAGAGCTTTCTGACGAGGAAAAGGAAGCAGCTAAAAAAGATATGGCAAGCATGTTAGACCATATTGATAAGTTAAATGAACTGGATACAACGGGCGTTGAACCGATGTCCCATGTATTCCCGGTTGAAAATGTGATGCGTGAAGATGTCGTAACCAACGGGGACGGCAGTGAAGCCACACTTGCAAATGCACCGGAACGGAAAGAAGATGCATTTGTTGTGCCAAAGACAGTCGATTAAGTAAAACGGTAGCGTGAAACGCTTCGGAATGGAGATAAATATGAGTTTGTTGGAATTGACAGCCGTGGAACTGGCAAAAGAAATCAAAGCCGGTAAAACCACAGCAGTAGAGGCAATGAAAGCAGTGTTGGAACAGATTGAAAAAACAGAAGAAACGTATCACTGCTATATCACGATAGATAAAGAAAAAGCAATGCAGGCAGCCAAAGAAGCACAGGAAAAGATTGAAGCCGGAACACTGACCGGACCTTTAGCCGGTGTGCCGGTTGCCATTAAGGACAACCTTTGTACAAAGGGCGTTGTGACAACGTGTGCATCAAAGATTCTGGAAAATTTTGTTCCGCAGTATGATGCAGAAGCCGTTGTGAAATTACAGGAAGCCGGTGCGGTTATGATTGGTAAGACCAACATGGATGAATTTGCCATGGGTTCTACCACAGAAACCTCTGCATATGGCGTTACAAAAAATCCACGCAACCCGGAACACGTACCGGGTGGTTCTTCAGGCG
>ERZ780185.1186-NODE-1186-length-11832-cov-1.595907_pt1 | contig 11832 bp, 6 predicted proteins | sample MGYA00511365_ERZ780185 | MGnify/ENA primary metagenome ERZ780185 (study PRJEB29588, sample SAMEA2151606) | human gut metagenome | biome: human gut; feature: human-associated habitat; material: faeces | place: Denmark | collected 2008/2010 ...
TTCCTCTATTTTATAAAGATTATCTGGAAAACTGGAAAGAATAACTTAATACCTTGATAAGTATGAAAAAGTACAATATAAAAACCACAGATGTGGAACTGCTGAAGAAATGGTATTACCTGATGACGCTGGGGCGTGCGCTCGATGAAAAGGCGCCCGCTTATCTGTTGCAGTCCCTTGGCTGGTCCTTTCACGCTCCGTATGCCGGACATGACGGGATACAGTTGGCCATCGGACAGGTATTTACCAAAGGAGAAGACTTTCTTTTCCCTTACTACCGTGATATGCTGACTGCCCTTTCCGCCGGAATGACGGCAGAGGAACTTATACTGAATGGTATCTCCAAAGCTACTGATCCGGGAAGTGGCGGACGCCATATGTCCAATCACTTTGCCAAACCCGAATGGCATATCGAGAATATATCCTCGGCTACAGGTACGCATGATCTTCATGCAGCCGGTGTGGCACGTGCAATGGTATATTATGACCATAAAGGAGTCGTTATTACTTCACACGGCGAATCTGCCTCATCCGAAGGCTTTGTCTACGAAGCTGTCAATGGTGCCAGCCTTGAACGCCTGCCCGTTATTTTTGTATGGCAGGATAATGGATATGGTATATCTGTTCCGAAGAAAGATCAGACGGCAACCCGTAAAGTGGCGGATAACTTCTCCGGATTCAAGAATCTGAAGATTATCCATTGTAATGGAAAAGATGTGTTCGATTCCATGAATGCCATGACTGAGGCCCGTGAGTATGCATTGCTGAACCGGAATCCAGTAATCGTACATGCCAATTGTGTTCGTATCGGTTCTCATTCCAACTCTGACAAAGATACTCTGTACAGGGATGAAAATGAACTGGCTTATGTGAAAGAAGCTGATCCGCTGCTGAAGTTCCGCCGGATGCTGTTGCGTTACAAGCGTCTCACCGAAGAAGAACTGAAAGAAATAGAGGAGAAAGCAAAGAAAGACCTGGCTGCTGCCAATCGTAAGGCGCTGACAGCCCCTGATCCCGATCCTAAAACCATTTTCAACTATGTATTGCCGGAACCTTACGAATCGGAAAAATATAAAGATGGAACACATCGTGAGACAGAAGGAGAGAAGAAATTCTTTGTAACCGCTATTAATGAAACGCTGAAAGCAGAGTTCCGTCATAATCCTAATACCTTCATCTGGGGGCAGGATGTTGCCAATCGGGATAAAGGGGGCGTGTTCAATGTAACCAAAGGAATGCAACAGGAATTCGGTGAAGCTCGTGTATTCAGTGCACCTATTGCCGAAGATTATATTGTCGGCACAGCAAATGGTATGAGTCGTTTTGATCCTAAAATCCGGGTAGTGATAGAAGGTGCGGAGTTTGCCGACTATTTCTGGCCTGCCGTAGAACAATATGTGGAATGTACTCATGAATATTGGCGTAGCAACGGACAGTTCATTCCTAATGTAACTTTGCGTCTGGCTTCCGGTGGTTATATCGGTGGTGGACTCTATCACTCGCAAAATCTGGAGGGCGCTTTGGCTACTTTGCCCGGAGCACGGATTGTTTGTCCATCCTTTGCTGATGATGCTGCCGGACTGCTCCGTACAAGTATACGTTCCCGTGGGTTTACGCTGTTTATTGAACCGAAAGCATTGTATAATTCCGTAGAAGCAGCCGCCATCGTCCCTGATGATTTTGAAGTTCCTTTTGGGAAAGCGCGCATTCGTCGTGAGGGCAGTGATCTGAGTATTATCACCTATGGTAACACAACGCATTTCTGCTTGAATGTTGCCGAACGTTTGGAAAAAGAAGGTGGCTGGAGTGTGGAAGTGATTGATATCCGTTCTTTGATACCGTTGGATAAAGAAACCATTTATGAGTCTGTGAAGAAGACCAGTAAAGCCCTGATTGTTCATGAAGATAAAGTTTTTGGTGGCTTCGGTGGTGAGATAGCAGCCAGTATTGGTACAGACTTATTCCGTTACCTGGATGCACCGGTACAGCGTGTAGGCTCTACCTTTACTCCTGTAGGTTTTAATCCGATACTGGAACGTGCCATTCTGCCGGGTGCAGATAGAATTTATGAAGCAGCCAAGAAGCTGCTGGAATATTAATTTAATAATAAGTTATTATGAAAGAGATAGGATTATTTTATGCAATGAATGCTGCCAAGACTTCTCATATCGCAGAGAAGATACGCGAGAAGCTCGGATACAAAGAAGTAGAAATGATCATGATAGAAAAGGCTTGGCAGAATGATTTCCAGGCTTATGATAATCTGATAGTAGGTGCTTCCACCTGGTTCGACGGTGAATTGCCTACCTATTGGGATGAAATGATACCGGAGATAGAAAGCCTCGATCTGAAAGACAAGAAAGTTGCTCTCTTCGGACTTGGTGACCAAATCGGTTATCCCGATAATTTTGTAGACGGCCTAGGAATACTGGCTGATGCCTTTGAAAAGGCAGGGGCTATCCTTGTCGGATTTACGTCTGCCGAGGGTTATTCATTTAACCGGTCAAGAGCCTTGAGGGATGGTAAATGGTGTGGACTGGTGATTGATATAGAGAACCAGTCGAAGCTGACGGATAAACGTATAGCGGACTGGTGTGAACAGTTGAAGAAGGAATTCTGATTCCTTCGAGATATTGAATTAATTAGTTCTAAATAACAGTTACCGGTCTATTGAATAGAGATAGATCGGTAACTGTCGTTTAGAATTAGCTATGATGTTAATATCCTGGATTTTGTGTCAAATTGCCATTAATTTGAATCTCTGAAAGGGGAATTGGCCAAAGTTCGCTTTTGCCTATAGTAAAGACTCTGCGTTGGCAAATAGCATATCCATCTTTGTCTACAGCGCTGGCTGTGTAATTATCCGGATCAGTAGTTAGCTTCATGCCTGTAAATTGTCTGTTTAGCTCCTCACTTGCTGTACCCCAACGTAATATGTCATAATAATGTAGTCCTTCAAAAGCAAATTCAAGGCGGCGTTCTTCCTGAATGGCTTGGCGCATCTGTTTTTGTGTCATATTCTTTTCAAGTCCATACCTACCATCTGCACCGGGCTCGATGCCGGCACGCTTGCGAATGAGTTTTAATATAGGATAGCAACCAAGTTGTTGTCCGCCTAGTGTTTCTTCGAAATCGGGACCATGATATTCATTGGCTGCTTCAGCATACATCAGTAAAATGTCCGCGTAACGTATCAGTGGATCGTTGTGACGGCTTGGGTTCCATGTACTACCTTTACATAAGCGATCACATCCCTTGCGTACATAGAAACCGGTGGCAGTGCCTTGGTATACGGCATCGCTTGTCTGCCCTACGCCAATCCATGTGTTAACAACTGTGGTAGCACTGTAAGTATCGTCAGCAGGGACCAAAGCACCATCATAAATCACGGTGTTGTTGAAACGTGGATCACGATTTTGAGCGGGATTCAGAGGATCGAATGTGTATTGGCTGTTGTTAATGGGTTTACCGTCAATCATAGGGAAGGCATCTGCCAATTCTTTGTATATGTATCCGCCGTGGCGTGTTCCGGAGTGACTGCCACTAGGTGGATAGTAAGCAGCTTCATGTCCGGACTCACGTTGATACTTACGGTCGAGGATATTGCCGGCAAAGGCTCCGTTATTGTTTTTACCATCATCATCGGTTAAATTGGCATTTCGTGTATCACCGGCTTGGAATACGACGTAGAATCCGAAACCTGGTTCGGCTTTGCCGTTCAAATCTTTACTTCTAATAAAGAGATTATAGGTTCCTAGGTTGATTACTGCGCGGGCAGCATCCATTGCCGTTTTCCAACGTTCTTTATCATAAGAGGGATAGCCTACTAATTCTTTGGTATCAGTAGGAGCGAAATCACTTCCATTAAATAATGGACTAGCTGCATAGAGGCAGACACGGGCTTTAAGACCCAATGCCGCTGCTGATGAGGCGCGACCGTTTTCTTGACCTGTTCGTCGCACGGGAAGTACATTGAGTTGGACGATAGAGTCACATTGATGGGACACATACTCTACACATTCCGCCCATGTGTTGCGCGAGGTTTTCATTGTTGAAGTGGCATCATACACGTTATTACCGATAATAGGTACACCACCGTAGTGTTTCATCAGAATGAAGTAGTACCAGGCACGCAAGAAAAGTGCTTCGGATATGTATTGAGCTTTCCGGCTCTGTACCATCGGTGATCGGTCGATGTTGGCAAGGAATACGTTACATCGGCGAATGTTAGTGTAGCATTTCGACCATGCATCATCACTCACCGTAACCGGATTAACCGTACCGGTAGCAAACATCATGTTTGTCCAGATGGTTGACGAAGGATAAAATTCAGCTTCGTCACAAGCGCTTTGCAGCCCACCACCATTAGCCAAAAGGTATGTCCATCGGTTGTAGTTGATATCAAACCCGATATCGGTATAAATTCCGGTCAGGAAGTTGGCGGTATACGTACTATCTGCAAAAACGGTCTCACGATTCAAATCCGAAGTTTGGGTTTGATCGAGGAAACTGTCATTACAGGACGCAACTGTTCCTAAAAATAGGAGTAGCATTAATGATTTCATGTGCAATTTCATAGTAAAACTTATAAAATTAAAATTAAACAATTTAAAGCCAATAAGCCGAGACTAATTCACGACTTGAATTTGTATTAAGACGATTGACAAGATATACACCACTAAACACAATACTTTTTTTTCACGTATTATTATTCAGTGAAAAGGTCATTGTATTATTCGAGCAATGATAGTAAATCAAATACATCTAAAGAAAGAATTATCCGAATTAGTGGTTTTTCATTCCTGAATCGTCTTTATCCTAAACTCTAATAGTATAACATTATGAGACGCATCTTTTTGTCAACCTTTATAGCTTGTATTATCGGCTTTACAGGTGCAGAAACAAATTAAATAATCTTAAATATCTTATTAAACATGAAACCAATTCATCTTATCCTAAGTATCGCACTCCTCGCTGGAGGAGCATGTGGTGACCAGCAAGAACCTTATTACGGCAATTCAGAAGTGAAGATGCCTCAAATTGATTCCGAATGGAATCTCGAACTAATGCCAAATCGATCAGGACAATATTGGAAAGTGTTCGTCTACAAAGACTTGAAATACAATGCCCTTTTCACTCGGTCGTTGGGCTGGAATGGAGGAGACGGTGTGTTCACCACTGGTTTGCCTGACGGGAATATATTTTGGTCGTTCAATGATAGCTTCTATGGCGTAATCAATGAAAATCGTTCACGAGGTAATTGTAGTTTCCCGCGTAACAGTATTATGGTGCAAACACCTGGTGAGAAGGATGAAAATCTTGTTTGGTTAGCTGATTACGTACAAACCAACGATCCTAATGCGGATAGATACTATCAGGTACGTACTCACATTCGTCATCCGAAAGCTACACTATCGGATGAAAAAATACAAGCTGGAGAAATCGATCAGGATTATCTTTATTGGGCAGGAGATGCTACGATATATAACAATCAGATGCAAATGTTGTGGGGAGCCGTTGATAATACCGATCCGAACAACTTGATGCGCCGCTTTGGTACTTGCTTGGCTACTTATAGCTTGGAAGGAAAACCGGGTGATGCTACTTATATGAAACTTATCAGTCGTAATGATAATTTTAACGACCACACTTTAGGTTATGGCGACACTATGTGGGAAGACGAGGACGGACATATCTATCTTTACACAACTTCCAATTATAAGGTGGCTGTAGCACGTACCGCTACACGTGACCTTGGCAGCCAGTGGGAATATTATGTGGCCGACCCGCAAGGACATTTCTCGTGGACAACGCAGTACCCCTCAACCCAAGATGCTGAAAATTCTACAATTATCCCTTTGGAAAGTGCATGTTCTATGCCTTGGGTATTTAAAAAAGGTGATACCTACTACATGATCGGACAATCCATGTGGTTCGGGAGAGACGTGCTGATGTTCCGTAGTAAGCACCCTTATGGGCCGTTTGTCGACCAAAAGACTCTCTTTACATTGCCCGAATTTCTTGATAAGATTGGCGAACAACGTTATCAACATGTTTATATGGTAAATATTCATCCGGCTTTATCACGTACCGGTGAATTGGTGATCTCTACCAATACAGACTGTTCCAACTTTTGGGATAATTTCAATGCACCGGGTAGTGCCGACTTTTATCGTCCTTATTTCTACCGTGTATTTAATTGGGAATCATTGTACGATAACGATGCTCCACTTGAGTAAAAGGATTTACTATCTCTGGTGTTGATCATAAGTTTCACTGGGCTGATGCTGTGATTGATGGTAATTCCATCATCGTCTCATCTCCTGAAGTTGCTTTCCCAATAGCGGTGCGTTATGCTTGGGCGGATAATCCAATCTGTAATTTATATAATGGTGTTAACCTTCCGGCATCTCCTTTCCGCACAGATGACTGGCAGGGTATTACTTATGGTAATAAATAGATATAGTAGTTTCGATTTGTCAAGTGAAATAGATGTAACACATAAAAAATAACCATGAACAAACTCATTTATTTAGTGATCTTCTCTTTTTTCTCAACAGGTATATATGCCCAAATGAAAGACTTGGTGCAATATGTCAATACACTGCAAGGTACCGACTCTCATTTCGGATTAAGTTATGGAAATACATACCCTACTACCGGTATGCCTTATGCCATGCATACGTGGTCTGCCCAAACAGGGAAAAATGGAGAAGGCTGGAAATATCAATATGCAGTAGATAATATTAGAGGATTCTGCCAGTCTCACCAATGCAGTCCGTGGATGAGTGATTATGCAGTGTATTCTTTTATGCCGATGGTGGGGAAATTAGTTATAAATCAGGAGATGCGGGCAACGAAGTTCAGCCATGATAATGAAATAGCCAAGCCGCATTATTATAAAGTGATGCTGGATAATGGAATTACAACCGAGATGGCTCCAACTACTCGTGGTGTACATTTACGCTTTTCTTATCCCTCTACCGAAGACGCCTATCTGGTAATTGACGGATATACGGATATGAGTGAAATCAAGATTGATCCAGTAAAGAGACAAATTTCCGGTTGGGTGAATAATCAGCGTTTTGTAAATAATTCCAAGACATTCCGTAGCTATTTTGTAGTGCAGTTCGACAAAGCATTTGAGGATTACGGTATGTGGGAAAATCAGAAAGATGAGATTTTCTCTAAAAAGTTGGAAGGAGAAGGCAAAGGCTATGGTGCTTATATCAAATTTAAGAAAGGATCGAAAGTACAGGCAAAGGCTGCTTCTTCCTATATCAGCGCAGAGCAGGCTGTAATTACACTAAATGACGAACTGGGTAAAGATAAGAATTTGGAAGCCACCAAAATGCGTGGACATAAAACGTGGAATGAATTATTGAATAGAATTCAGGTTGAAGGCGGAACAGACGAACAAATGAAGACTTTCTACTCCTGCCTGTTCCGTGCCAATCTCTTTTCACGCAAATTCTATGAACGTAAAGCAAACGGAGAACCTTATTACTATAGTCCTTATGACGGTAAAGTATATGACGGATATATGTACACCGATAATGGATTCTGGGACACTTTCCGTTCTCAATTTCCATTAACTAATATTCTTCATCCTACCATGCAGGGACGTTACATGAATGCCTTGCTTGCCGCACAAGAACAATGTGGATGGTTACCTTCCTGGTCAGCTCCCGGAGAAACAGGAGGAATGTTGGGTAATCATTCCATTTCATTACTGGCAGATGCGTGGGCAAAAGGGATTCGGACTTTTGATCCGGAGAAAGCTTTGAAAGCATACGCACACGAGGCCATGAATAAAGGTCCTTGGGGAGGCGCCAACGGACGCGGTTTCTGGAAAGAATATTTTGAACTGGGATATGTTCCTTATCCGGAATCAATGGGATCAAGTGCACAGACAATGGAATATGCATACGATGATTTCTGTGGCTATCAACTGGCTAAGATGACTGGAAACAAACACTATCAGGAAGTCTTTGCCCGTCAGATGTATAATTATAAAAACGTATTCGATCCGTCTATCGGTTTTATGCGTGGAAAAGGCGTTGATGGTAAATGGCAGGAACCGTTTGACCCGTTGGAGTGGGGTGGACCTTTCTGCGAAGGTAATGCCTGGCATTATACCTGGTCCGTATTCCATGATGTAGAAGGATTAATAAACTTGTTCGGAAGCGACCAAAGATTTACGACCAAAATGGATTCGGTATTCACCCTTCCCAGCACTATTAAACCGGGAACTTACGGAGGAGTGATCCATGAAATGAAAGAAATGGAATTGGCGGGTATGGGACAATATGCACACGGCAATCAGCCGATTCAGCACATGCCTTATCTGTATAGCTATGCCGGCCAGCCATGGAAAACACAGTATTGGGTACGCCAGATCGTTGAAAGATTGTATAATTCCACAGAAAGAGGATATCCGGGAGACGAAGACCAGGGTGGTATGTCATCATGGTATATCTTGAGCTCATTAGGCATTTATGCCGTTTGTCCGGGTACGGATGAGTATGTAATTGGTAGCCCGTTATTTAAGAAAGCTACTATAACGATGGAAAACGGCAATAAATTCGTGATTGAAGCGAACAATAATAGTAAAGAGAATCTCTATATCCAGTCTGCTACCTTAAATGGACGTGTGTTGGATAAGAATTTTATCAGATACGACGATATAGCAGACGGAGGAATTATCCGTTTTGAAATGGGAAGTCAACCGAATAAAGAACGATGTACGTCGAAGTATGCCGCTCCTTTCTCTTTGTCGAAAGAATAAGAAACTAAAAAGTGTAACGAGAATACAGTATGAAAAATAAAGTTTTAACAGGTTTATTATTGGTTTTGATTGGAGGGTGGGGGAGTCTCTCGGCGCAGAACGTCGGGAGTAATTATGCCCGTCAGGTAAATACCCTAATAGGAACGAAGGGCGTGGGTTTGACTTCGGGATATCTTTATCCCGGAGCCACCTACCCTTATGGAATGGTGCAGTTTACCCCCTCTTACTTTTCTAAACGTTCCGGATTCGTCATCAATCAGTTGAGTGGTGGCGGTTGCGAGCACATGGGCAACTTTCCCACTTTTCCGGTAAAAGGTAAACTGAAGATGTCTCCGGACAATATTCTCAACTATCGTATCAATATCTCTGAAGAAAAAGGACATGCAGGTTATTATGAGGCAATGGTGCAGGAAGACATCAAAGCTAAACTGACTGTGACCGAAAGAACTGGTATGGCGAGTTATGAATATCCGGCCGATCAGCAATATGGTACGGTAATTATCGGTGGAGGCATTTCCGCAACTCCGATAGAGCAGGCCGCCATCGTTATTACTGCACCGAATAAGTGTGAAGGATATGCAGAAGGTGGTAATTTCTGTGGACTCCGTACACCGTATAAAGTCTATTTTGTAGCAGAGTTTGATACGGATGCGTTGGAATCGGGAACATGGAAAAGAGATGAACTGAAGCCGAACACGACTTTTGCTGAAGGAGAATACTCCGGAGTCTATTTTACTTTTGATGTAAATAAGAAGAAAAATATCCAATATAAGATTGGGGTTTCTTATGTATCAGTAGAAAATGCACGCGAGAATCTGAAAGCGGAGAATACCGGATGGGATTTCCTGCAGATTCAGAATCAGGCAGAATCCAAATGGAATCATTATTTGGGTAAGATTGAAGTAGAAGGAAGCAATCCGGATCGTACCACTCAATTTTATACCCATCTGTATCGTTCATTCATTCACCCGAACGTATGCAGTGATGTGAACGGAGAATACATGGGAGCTGACTTCAGAGTGCATAAATCCCGTTCCAAGCACTATACTTCTTTTAGCAACTGGGATACCTATCGTACACAGATTCAACTATTGTCAATCCTTGATCCTGAAGTAGTCTCTGATATTGTTATTTCTCACCAATTGTTTGCCGAAGAAGCTGGTGGTGCTTTCCCGCGTTGGGTGATGGCTAATATAGAGACCGGCGTGATGCAAGGAGATCCGACTCCTATCTTGATATCCAATGCTTACGCTTTTGGTGCCCGCAATTATGACCCGAAACCGATTTTCAAAACCATGAGAAAAGGAGCGGAAGAACCGGGAGCAATGTCACAGGAGGTTGAGGCTCGTCCGGGACTGAAACAGTATTTGGATAAAGGATATTACAACGCTTCTATACAACTAGAATATACTTCCGCTGATTTTGCAATCGCACAATTTGCCTTACATGCCGTAGGAGATGAGTTTGTAAGCTGGCGTTATTTCCATTTCGCACGTTCATGGAAGAATCTGTATAACCCGGAAACCGGATGGCTGCAATCACGTAATCCGGATGGTTCGTGGAAACCACTGACTGAAGATTTCCGTGAATCGACCTATAAGAATTATTTCTGGATGGTGCCATACGACATTGCCGGTCTGATAGAAATCATTGGAGGCAAAGCAGCGGCAGAAAAACGTCTGGATGAATTCTTTACTCGTCTGGATGCCGGTTATAATGATGCCTGGTTCGCTTCCGGCAATGAACCGAGTTTTCACATTCCTTGGATATACAACTGGGTCGGAACTCCCTATAAAGCACAGGAGATTATTAACCGTGTATTGAATGAACAATATTCAAGTAAAATTGATGGTCTGCCGGGCAATGATGATTTAGGGACGATGGGCGCCTGGTATGTGTTCGCTTGTATCGGTCTTTATCCCGAAATACCGGGAGTGGGAGGCTTTACGGTGAACACTCCGATATTCTCATCCGTGAAAGTTCATTTGAAGAAAGGGGATATGGTGATAAAAGGCGGTTCGGAAAAGAATATTTATATCAAGTCCATGAAGCTAAACGGTAAACCGTATGACAGTACATGGATCGATTGGGATCAACTGAATAATGGGGCTACGATAGAATACACTACCTCGTCCAAGCCTGACGTGAAGTGGGGAACTAAAGTGACGCCTCCCTCTTTTCCTTAAAGCAAATCAACGAGGTATATGAATTTATGGTATAAGATTATTTTGTAAAAGTACTTATTTATAACATCAAACGTGAAAATGAAAAGAAAACTACAAAACATAGCTTATCTACTGATGGCTGCCGCATTAATCACTTCCTGTGGCGAGAAGAAGCAAACAGCAGAATTCCCGGATTGGGCGTGGGCAGATTTCCAGCGTCCGGAAGGTATTAATCCGATTATTTCTCCTGACACTACTACCTTTTTCTATTGTCCGATGCGACAGGAGTCAGTAGCATGGGAAGCGAGTGATACGTTTAATCCCGCTGCTACTGTTTATGATGGGAAAGTAGTAGTCTTCTACCGGGCTGAAGACAACTCGGCAATCGGTATCGGATCACGTACCTCCCGTTTGGGATATGCTTCTTCTGACGACGGACTACACTTCAAACGAATGTCCGTACCTGTATTTTATCCGGCAGACGATAGTCAGAAAGAACTGGAAAATCCCGGCGGTTGCGAAGACCCACGTGTTGCTGTAACAGAAGACGGGCTTTACGTAATGCATTACACACAATGGAACCGCAAACAGGCACGTTTGGCAGTGGCCACCTCACGCGATCTTCAAACGTGGGAAAAACATGGACCGGCTTTCGCAAAAGCATACAACGGAAGATTCGTGGATGAATTTTCCAAATCTGCCTCTATCGTAACCCAATTAATCGACGGCAAACAAGTGATTGCCAAGATTGACGGCAAATACTGGATGTACTGGGGAGAAAGTGACATTTATGCTGCCACCTCCGATGATCTGATCCACTGGACACCGGTGGAATTTCTTGCAGATGGTGCAGACCCGTCCCATTCCTTCAGCCAGCAC
>ERZ780185.1199-NODE-1199-length-11691-cov-1.274493_pt1 | contig 11691 bp, 9 predicted proteins | sample MGYA00511365_ERZ780185 | MGnify/ENA primary metagenome ERZ780185 (study PRJEB29588, sample SAMEA2151606) | human gut metagenome | biome: human gut; feature: human-associated habitat; material: faeces | place: Denmark | collected 2008/2010 ...
CCGCCGGGTATGTCGGCCCTATTCTCGGTAGTGTAAGCAAGAACACGATGCGCGATGAGGTTTGTGCTATTCTTGGCGTCAAAGACAATGACTGGATTGGCGAACATGGAAATGCTCACGATTTCGAAGAGGCAAAACTTACATTGGCAGAATTTGTCGCCAGGGAAAAGAACGTCGATGTCTTTTTGCAATGTTGCGTGTCGGATGTTATTCGTGACGGAAAGGTGGTAAAAGGCATTAAGTGTGCAAGTAACGAGGGGACGCTCTGTTTTGAAGCCGCGGTTACAATTGATTGTACCGGTGATGCCATAGTATCTTTTCTTGCCGGTGCAAAAATAGAAAAAGGACGTGCTGACGGACTCATGCAGCCTGTAACCCTTGAATACACCATTGACGGCGTAGATGAATCGAAAGGAATTATCTGCATTGGAGATGTAGACAATGTTCAACTGAATGGCGAGTGTTTTCTTGATTGGTGTAAAAAGAAAGCCGATGAGGGCAAACTTCCCCGGATGCTTGCTGCCGTGCGTTTGCATCCGTCGGTCAGACCGGGTTGCCGTCAGGTAAATACGACACAAGTCAATAGGGTGGATATAACTTCGGTAAGCTCTATTTTCGCCGCCGATCTTGAACTTAGGCAACAGATACGCCTCCTGACTCAATTCTTGAAAGAAAATTTGCCGGGTTACGAAAACTGTAGAGTGATCGGAAGTGGTACAACAACCGGAGTGCGCGAAAGCCGCAGGGTGATGGGCGACTATGTGATTGATGCCGATGAGATGGCGGAAGGCTGTCGTTTTGCCGATGTGGTGGTACATAAAGCATTGTTCATTGTCGATATACATAATCCTGACGGAGCCGGACAGGCGGAACCGACCATACAATATTGCAAACCATACGATTTGCCGTATCGTTGTTTTCTCCCGTTGGGCTTGGAAGGGCTTCTGGTGGCGGGACGGTGCATATCGGGTACTCACAGAGCTCACGCTTCCTATCGTGTCATGAGTATTTGCATGGCGATGGGAGAGGCAGTTGGCATTGCCGCTGCCATGAGTGCGTCGCAGCATTGTACTCCGCGGGCTCTCGATGTGGGAGAGTTGCAGAAACGGCTTGAATCGTTAGGCGTAGAGCTGTTCGATTAACGTAGAACATAATCATACTTTAAATTTATAGAGCATACTTATGAAAAAGATCTATTTGTCTGTCGTGTGCTTACTGATCTCTATTCCCCTTATCGCCCAGTTGTATGTAGAGCCGGAGAAAGAGGTAGAGTGCTCTGTCTTCCTGGCAAAGGAAGGACGGGGGCGGGCACAGCAAGGACTTGAAATATGGGATGATTACATATTCTCGTGCGAGGATGGAGGGCACGTGAATATCTATGATTTCAAAAGTGCCGATCCGAAACCTGTGGCAGGCTTTGAGTTGGCGTCCTCCCATCCGGACAACCATGTAAATAATGTATGCTTTGGCGTCGAGACAAAACGCGGAGCATCGTTTCCTCTCTTGTATATCACAAACGGGAAGGTAGGAAGCGAGTTGGAATGGTTGTGTTTTGTGGAGAGCATTACCCGTCGTGGAAAACGTTTTAGCAGCGAAATCGCACAGACAATTGAACTTGATGGCTCGAAGTGGGTGGAGAAAGGGTATGTCCCTATCTTTGGAGCGCCAAGCTGGCTGGTCGATCGGGAACGGGGCTTTATATGGATATTCTCGGCGCGTAAACGTACTGTGGCGAAGGTGACAAAGCATGCATGGGAAAACCAGTATGTCGCCACCAAATTCCGCATACCGTCGTTGAGTGAGGGGGCAAAGGTGCGCCTCGACGAAAATGACATTCTCGATCAGGTGGTGTTCCCCTATGAGGTCTGGTTCACGCAAGCGGGCTGTATGCATGATGGTAAAATCTATTTTTGCTTCGGAGTTGGGAAACAGGACGACAACCGTCCTTCCTGCATCCGGGTGTACGATACGGATAGGCGGACGATTACTGCCCGGTACAATGTGCAGGAACAGGTTATTTACGAACCGGAAGATATTGTGGTCAAAGACGGGGTTATGTATGTCAATACCAATACGAATGCGAAAAAGACGTCTGATCTTCCTTGCATATTCAAACTCTCTCTTCCGAAAGAAAAGCCGGTGACCGAAAATCCTCTCGACGAGATACGCAGGGATCCGGAACGTGCGGGCGGCGTGTATTATGTGACCGATCTTTCACATCCGGTTACGCCGGCGCCCAAAGGATATACGCCTTTCTATATAAACGGCTATTTTCGTCATGGAGCGCGTCAGATAGACGATGAGGTGACTTATCCTGCCATATACGGCGTATTGGAGAAAGCTCATGCCACAAACAACCTTACCGATTTTGGGAAAGCCCTGTACGAACGTCTTGAACCGTTCAAGAAGAATGTGTTTTACAAAGAAGGCGATCTGACACAAATCGGTTATCGTCAGACAAGGGAGATAGGCCGGAGGATGGTACAAAACTATCCGGAAGTATTTGAAGGCCATCCCTATTTGAAGACTAACGCAACGAATGTGCTTCGGGTGGCAGCCACCATGCAATCTGTAAATTCGGGCATTTTGTCGCTGCGTCCCGGGCTTGAATGGGCGGAGATAGACAACTCCCGTTCGTTCCTTACCACACTGAATCCATACGGTAACGTATGTCCCGACAGGAGTCCGCTTGATAAGTATATACTCGGTAAAGAAAACAGTTGGTATAAAAAATATCGTTCATATATAGATGAAAAGTTGGATGTGGATGCTTTTTTTAGAAGACTGTTTATAGATGTTACACAAGTAGAAAGTGAGTATGACAAGTACGACCTGATCCATCGTTTCTGGTTAATGGCATCACTGATGCAATGCCTCGACCGCCAAGTGCCTATATGGGATATTTTTACAGAAGAGGAAATATTGGCTTGGGCGGAAATCGAGAACTATAAGTATTTTGCGCAGAAAGGTCCTGAACCGGTATCTCACGGGCGTAGTTGGGGACTTGCATCCCGCACGTTACGCCATTTGTTAGACGAATCTGCCGAAGATCTGGTTCGCAAGCGTCATGGCATCAATCTCAACTTCGGACACGATGGCGTTCTGATGGCTATCTTGACAAATCTGCAAGCCGGAACGTGGGCGCGGGAGGCTAGTAATTCCAAAGAAGCGTTGCAGAGTTGGAAGTATTGGGATATTCCGATGGGTGCGAACCTTCAGATGATCTTTTACCAATCAGAAGGCAATCCGGACGTTTTAGTTAAGTTTATGCTGAATGAAAAAGACCTCCGGTTGCCGTTGGAAGCGGTTGAAGCATCTTATTACAAATGGAATGAGGTTTATAAATTCTATATAGAACATTGCGACAAGGTGGAAAAATCACTTGCCGAAACATTGAAATTATCGTATGAAGACTTTTAATTATAATCGTGCTGAAATAAAGGCCGGAATAGTACATTTCGGCGTTGGAAACTTCCATCGTGCACATCTCGAAGCTTACACAAATCTATTACTTGAAGATCCGTCACAAAGATGCTGGGGGGTATTCGGAGCCATGATTATGCCTACGGACGGGGTCTTGTTCAACGCCCTCAAGAAAGACGACGGCATATATCAGTTGACGACATGCAGCCCTTCCGGCGAACAGGATAGTATGCTGATTGGTTCGCTTGTAGAACTGGCATGGGGGGAAATAGATAGTGAGCCTATCATCGCTAAAATAGCATCGGAGGAGATAAAAATCATCTCTCTCACCATTACCGAAGGGGGATATAAGGTCGATTTTAACCAATCGCGCAGTGTGTTCTGGTATGTAGCCGAAGGACTCAAACGCCGGATGGAGAAAGATTTGCCGATTACGATTCTTTCGTGCGACAACATGCAGATGAACGGCAATGCCGCCAAATGTGCGTTTATGTCATACTTCGAAGCGAAATATCCCGAGGTGGCAGCGTGGGCGAAAAAGAAAGTGACGTTCCCGAATTCGATGGTGGATCGAATCACTCCCGTAACAAAACCGGGTAAGGTTACAGATGTGTGTTGTGAAGACTTTATACAATGGGTGATTGAAGATAATTTCATTGCAGGCCGTCCTGCATGGGAGAAGGTGGGAGTTACATTCACCCATGATGTGACCCCGTATGAAATCATGAAATTAAGTCTTCTCAATGCGTCACATACTCTTCTTTCTTATCCTGCCTATATGGAAGGATTCAGGAAGGTCGATGCTGTAATGGCAGACGAGAGGTATCGTGCAATGATAAAGCTGTTTATGAACAGGGACGTTACTCCTTATGTTCCGGTTCCCGAGGGCGTTGACCTTGAAGCGTATAAAGACCAGCTTATCGAACGATTTTCAAACAAGGCGATCAGCGATCAGGTATCACGGCTTTGCGGCGATGGCATTGCTAAGTTTGCGGTTTATGTGGTACCCATACTCAAACAGATGTTGCAGGATGGGAAGGATATTTCGATAGAGGCTTTCCTGATAGCTGTTTATTGCAAATACCTGATAGGTGCGCGCACCGAGTCCGGTGAAAATATAGCTATCTCCGAACCTCACATCACCCCGGCGGACAGGAAGTTGATTTCAGGAGGATCGCCGGCCGAGTTCTTGAAGATATCACCTTTTGTGTCATTGGGACTGGACAAATATCCTGTGTTTATGGAAAAGTATGAGCAGTTTTATGCTATGCAGGTAGCGGAAGGATTGAAAGTCTTATTACAGTAAACAACTAAAAAATACAAGGCAATGAAGAAGTTTTTCATAACGGTTGTTCTGTCGCTTTCGTGCGTATTGTCGGTTTCGGCACAAAAACAGACGGAGGCGTCAACGCTTAACCTGATAGGTAAGCCGTTTGAATCGACTCCCAATCCGTATCATAGAGTCGATACATTGGTTTATAAAGGTTTTAACAGGACGGAGAATCGACAACTCCGTTGCTCTGCCGGTATGGCTGTGTTGTTTAAAACGAACACGCGTAATATACAGATTACGACAAAGTGGGGATATGTATATTCGAGCCATTCAACCATGCCGATCTCTTATAAAGGATATGATCTTTATATCAAAAATGCAGACGGTCAATGGCAGTATGCGGCAAGCGGTTCACTGAAAGCGTATAAGGGCGAGAAAACCGAGACATTCACGCTCATTGAGAATATGGATGGTACGATGCACGAATGTATGATGTATATGCCGATGTATTCGGAGGTCATTTCTTGTAAGATAGGGATAGATGACGATGCTGTTATCGAACCGTTGAAGTCCGATTTTCGTCACAGGATAGCGGTATATGGCTCTTCGTTTACGCAGGGAGTGAGCACGGATCGATCCGGTATGAGTTATCCCATGCAATTTATGCGTAATACGGGTCTTCAAGTCGTGTCGCTCGCAACAAGCGGACGTTGCCTGATGCAGCCTTACATGCTCGATGTTCTTGCGGAAGTCAAGGCTGATGCCTTTATATTCGATACTTTTTCAAATCCTGACGCAGAACTGATAAGAGAGCGCCTGATGCCGTTTATCGATCGGCTTATAGCGGCACATCCGGCTACTCCGTTGATATTTCAGCGTACTATCTATCGTGAACGACGTTCATTCGATACAGTTCTTGATGCGAAAGAACGGGCTAAGGCGGCAACCGTAGAGGAGTTGTTTGCGAAAATCCTCACGACCCCGAAATATAAAGACGTTTATCTGATTACGCCTGATGCTTCCGATGCCCATGAGACATCGGTCGACGGAACTCATCCAAGTAGTTATGGATATGCACTTTGGGCGAAGTCAATAGAGACTCCGGTAATAGAAATTTTAAGTAAATATGGTATAAAATGAGACAAGCGGTATTAGTAGAACCAAAACATATTGAATTTCGTGAAGTTGAGGCGCCTAAGGCGTCGGACCTGAAAGAACATCAGGTGCTTCTGAATATTAAGAGAATAGGTATTTGTGGAAGTGAGATACATTCTTATCACGGATGTCATCCGGCAACTTTCTATCCGGTAGTTCAGGGGCATGAATATTCGGCAGTGGTAGTCGCTACGGGGATGGCGGTTACGATCTGCAAGGCGGGTGACGTTGTCACCGCACGTCCGCAACTTGCGTGTGGGAAGTGCAAGCCTTGTCAGCGGGGAGAGTATAATATTTGTGAGGAGCTAAGAGTGCAAGCCTTTCAGGCAAATGGAGCTGCGCAAGACTTTTTTGTGGTTGATGATGACAGGATTGCGGTGTTGCCTGAAGGTATGTCACTTGATTATGGGGCTATGATAGAACCGGTGGCAGTGGCTGCGCATGCAACTATGCGTGGCGGGGACTTGAAAGGTAAGAATGTGGTTGTATCGGGTGCCGGAACGATCGGTAACCTCGTGGCGCAGTTCGCTAAGGCAAGAGGAGCCAAACGGGTTCTTATTACCGATGTAAGTGATTTCAGACTTGAAATCGCTCGTAAATGTGGTATAGTAGATACGCTCAATGTAGCTAAGACGCCGCTCAAAGAAGGAGCGAAGAGGCTTTTCGGGGATGAAGATTTTCAAGCTGCGTTTGAGGTTGCCGGAGTTGAGTCGAGTATTCGTTCGCTTATGGAGTGTATCGGAAAAGGGAGTACCATCGTTGTAGTGGCGGTATTTGGCAAGGATCCGTCGCTTAATATGTTCTATTTGGGAGAGCACGAACTGAAGGTGAACGGAACGATGATGTATCGCCATGAAGATTATCTTACGGCTATCGATCAGGTAAGTTTGGGAGCTATCCGTCTCGAACCGCTTATTTCAAATCATTTTCCGTTCGAGCAGTATGACGAGGCATATAAATTTATAGACGAGAATGGTGCACCATCCATGAAAATAATTATTAAACTATAAAACCATGAAAATAATAGGTATAGGAGAAGTTGTTTGGGATTGCTTCCCGGAAGGTAAGAGACTTGGCGGAGCGCCTATCAATTTCTGTTTTTTTGCAAAGGAGTTGGGAGCAGAATCATATCCCGTTACGGCAATAGGTGGCGACGAACTCGGTGATGAAACATTTACGGTGCTTAAAGAGACCGGACTTGATTTAGGATATATTTCCCGTAATATTTTGCCGACAGGTAAAGTGCTTGTGTCGTTGAATGAGGCCGGTGTACCGCAATATGAGATTGTTGAGAATGTTGCTTGGGATGCTATCGAGTGTAGTCCTGCGACCATGAAACTTGTCGGCGATGCAGATGCTGTTTGTTGGGGCTCTTTGGCACAGCGAAGCGAAAAGTCACGTGCTGCAATCTTGAGACTCATAGATGCCGTGCCGGATACCTCTTTGAAGGTGTTTGATATTAATATCAGGCAACATTTTTATTCGACAGACTTGATTGTGGAGTCCTTGCAAAAGGCAAATGTCCTCAAATTGAATGAAGACGAATTGCCATTATTGATCTCTCTCCTTTCTCTTTCGACTGATTTTGTGGAAGCTATCGCAGAACTCATTGCTCGTTTCTCGCTCAAATATGTTATATTCACACAGGGGGCAGTACGTAGTGGCATATATGATGTAAGTGGGGAAATTTCATCCATAGATACACCTAAAGTCGAGGTGGCCGATACTGTAGGTGCAGGCGACTCGTTTACTGCTACCTTTGTTGTGAACATACTTAGAGGGGCGTCGGTCGCTGAATCACACCGCAAAGCGGTAGATGTATCGGCATATACTTGTACACAAAGGGGGGCTATTAATCCGTTGCCGGATAGTAAAAAGTAATATTGGGTACTCCACATAAGGAAGTTTCGTACTTGGTTTGAATGATTCTTCAAACCAAGCGTGGTGGATATGCCTTGTTCTTGTTGATTGCAGTTTAATTCCGTTAGTTAACCGCAGAATTTGCGGCTTAGCATACCTCTTTTGGCCGCATTTTATAGATAACTCCAGTTAAATAGTTATTTTTGCAGAAATAACTGATGGTATGTTTATCCATGAAATAGAAAATTGGAGTTCATTCAGATGGAACATCAAAAGTTTGTCAGGTGAAATAGCCTGGATAAATAGGGCTATAGTCTATCTCGTGGAGCGGTTGAGTACAATTGGATTTGAATAGTAATTTTTACGAAATAAAGGAACCCATGTTGAAAATATTAGTAACCTACGCCGTACAAGGCGAATTTGTAGAACTTAAATGGCCGGATATAGAACCTTACTACGTTCGTACAGGTATTGGTAAAGTGAAATCAGCCTTTCATTTGGCAGAGGCAATCCGTCAGGTACAACCGGACTTGGTGCTCAATATCGGAAGTGCCGGAACAGTCAACCATCAGGTAGGAGACATCTTTGTATGCCGTAAGTTCGTAGACCGTGATATGCAGAAGATGGCAGAATTCGGATTGGAGTGTGAAATCGATTCATCAGCTCTGCTCGAAGAAAAAGGATATTGCACGCATTGGACGGAAGATGGAATCTGCAATACAGGAGATGGCTTCCTCACCGAGTTGACCCATGTTAGCGGAGATGTTGTAGATATGGAAGCATACGCACAGGCATTTGTCTGCCGTTCAAAAGAAATCCCGTTTATTTCCGTGAAATACGTGACTGACATAATTGGCCAGAATTCCGTGAAACATTGGGAAGATAAACTTGCCGATGCACGGCAGGGACTATCGCATTACTTTAATGTCTTGAAAGAAAGAATATGATAAGTGACTCCTGCGGCTATCAATCCCAGGAGAATCTTTACCCATATAAAAGGAATCAGGAAGAAAATGCAATAAAGCATCGTTCCCCACATTAATACGAGAGAAATTATTTTGGCACGGAGAGGAATCGCCTTGTTTTCGCGGAAATTGCGGATGTAAGGACCGAAGTGCCGATGGTTGAGCAGCCAGTTATATAATCGGGGTGACCCTTTGAAATAAAGGGCGGCGGTGAGCAATAGAAAAGGGGTAGTGGGCAGTAGCGGCAGAAAGATGCCGAGAATACCGAGCGCAAGGGAAATACTACCTAAAACAATATATAGAGTTTTCATGCGGCAAAGATAGTGCAAAAAAAGGGAAAAAATAACACTCTTTGCTGGATGAAAACTCTATTTTATATTACCTTTGCCGTTGCATCGAGGTGACATTAGATGCGTGTAACTATTAAAATACATACACTCATGTTTACAGTAATCAAACGCATGGAGATTTCGGCTTCTCATAAGCTGGTACTCCCGTATCGCAGTAAATGCGCCAGTTTACACGGTCACAACTGGATTATCACCGTCTATTGCCGTTCCGCGCGGCTCAACTCCGAAGGAATGGTGGTAGATTTCACCCGCATCAAAGAAGTGGTCATGGAGAAACTCGACCATCAAAATCTGAACGAAGTACTCCCATTTAATCCCACAGCGGAGAATATCGCCCGGTGGGTATGCAAACAGATTCCTCAATGCTATAAAGTAGAAGTGCAGGAATCGGAAGGAAACATTGTCATCTACGAGAAAGATCCCGTCGGCGCAGAAGGACAAGAATAGCAAACTAAACAAATTTTGATGATGAGAAAGATTAATGAAATCTTTTACAGCTTGCAGGGTGAAGGCTACCATACCGGAACTCCGGCCATCTTCGTCCGTTTTTCCGGCTGCAACCTGAAATGTGACTTTTGCGACACACAACACGAAGAAGGAAAAATGATGACCGACGATGAAATAATCGCCGAAGTGAAAAAATATCCTGCCGTCACCGTTGTCCTCACGGGCGGCGAACCTTCCTTATGGATAGACGATGAATTGATCGACCGTTTGCACCAAGCAGGCAAATATGTGACCATCGAAACCAACGGTACACGCCCCCTGCCGGCAGCTATCGACTGGGTGACCTGCTCCCCCAAACAAGGGGCGAAACTTGCCATCGACCGGATGGATGAAGTGAAAGTGGTCTATGAAGGACAAGATATAAGTATTTTTGAACTACTTCCGGCCGAACATTTTTTCCTCCAGCCTTGTTCTTGTAATAACACTGCTTCAACAGTGGACTGTGTAATGCGACATCCCAAATGGAGACTCAGCCTGCAAACACACAAATTAATCGACATCCGTTGAACGAAATAGACGGGTGATGCGGAAGAAGCTTAAATTATTACAAAATATAGTATGAAAGTAGGTTTGTTTATTCCTTGTTATATCAATGCTATTTACCCCAATGTGGGAGTGGCATCGTATAGACTATTGAAAAGTTTGGGAGTAGACGTCGATTATCCGTTGGATCAGACTTGTTGCGGACAACCGATGGCAAATGCCGGTTTTGAAGATGAATCGATGAAATTGGCACTCCGTTTTGACGATCTGTTTCGGGAATACGATTACATCGTCGGCCCTTCCGCCAGTTGTGTGGCATTTGTGAAAGAGAATCATCCCGGTATCCTTGAAAAAGAAGGGCATGTCTGACAGAGTGCGGGGAAGATTTACGATATTTGTGAGTTCATTCACGATGTCTTGAAACCTTCCAAAATTCCTGCACGCTTTCCTCATAAAGTCAGTATTCACAATAGCTGTCATGGGGTGCGCGAACTGTTGATTTCCGCTCCCACCGAACTGAACATCCCTTATTACAATAAATTGCGTGACTTGCTCGATCTGGTAGAAGGCATCGAAGTATTCGAGCCCAGCCATATTGACGAGTGTTGCGGCTTTGGCGGAATGTTTGCGGTGGAAGAGCAGGCAGTCTCCGTCTGCATGGGGCGTGATAAGGTAAAAGATCACATCGCTACCGGAGCCGAGTATATTGTCGGAGCGGACAGTTCCTGCCTGATGCACATGCAAGGTGTCATCAAACGGGAGCATCTGCCTATTCAGATTATCCATATTGTAGAAATTCTAGCGTCGCAATCATGAGTACAAAACATTCAAAGGCTGCCGAAAAGTTCTTGCAGGACAGCAAGATGGCAGCATGGCATAACGAAACCCTTTGGATGGTCCGTGCCAAAAGGGACAAGATGAGCAAGGAAGTTCCCGAATGGGAAGAGCTTCGCAACAAGGCCTGTGAACTGAAACTTTATTCCAACAGCCACCTCGAAGAGCTCTTGCAAGAGTTTGAAAAGAACGCCACTGCCAACGGAGCGATTGTGCACTGGGCAAAAGATGCGGACAAATATTGTGCCATTGTGTACGAAATACTGAATGAGCATAACGTCCACCATTTCATCAAGAGCAAATCCATGCTCGCCGAAGAGTGTGGCTTGAATCCTTTCCTGATGGAGCGTGGCATCGATGTCGTAGAGTCCGATTTGGGCGAACGCATCCTGCAACTGATGCATCTCGAACCGAGCCACATCGTACTGCCCGCCATCCACATCAAACGGGAACAGGTAGGCGAACTTTTCGAAAAGGAGATGGGCACGGAAAAGGGAAACTTTGATCCTACCTACCTGACTCATGCCGCACGTAAGAACCTGCGCCATCTCTTCCTCAATGCCGAAGCCGCCATGACAGGCGCCAACTTTGCCGTCGCTTCAACCGGTGACATTGTGGTCTGCACCAATGAAGGAAATGCCGATATGGGTACTTCCTACCCGAAACTGAACATTGCCGCTTTCGGTATGGAAAAGATCGTCCCGGATCTGGACGCATTGGGTGTGTTCACCCGATTACTCGCCCGTTCGGCTACCGGACAACCGGTGACAACATATACTTCTCATTACCGTCGTCCCCGCGAAGGCGGTGAATATCATATTATCATCGTAGACAACGGCCG
>ERZ780185.1200-NODE-1200-length-11685-cov-2.733534_pt1 | contig 11685 bp, 9 predicted proteins | sample MGYA00511365_ERZ780185 | MGnify/ENA primary metagenome ERZ780185 (study PRJEB29588, sample SAMEA2151606) | human gut metagenome | biome: human gut; feature: human-associated habitat; material: faeces | place: Denmark | collected 2008/2010 ...
CAGCCCGATCCTGTGTATCCGGACTCGTCGGACAGTTCATCATATGTAGATCCCGGCTATTCGTCAAGTGATTCGTCATATGACAACAGCTATAACTATGACAGTAGCTATGACTACAACAATAACAGTTATGACAATAATTACAGCAGCAGTCAGACTTACTACTACTCTGAGCCGTCATATGTAGGCGGCGGTCAGTCCTATGTTGCTCCGTCAAATACTGCTCCGTCAGCGTCGCTCATCAAGTCTGACGATAACATTGACGAAAAAACTCTTTCAAGCAACGACTGGTCGGATATCGCAAAAAATCTTAAAAATACCGACACATCGGGTTCTGACGGTGATGACTTTAACTTCATCAAGAACAATAACAGCAAGGGTGACAACGGTCATTGGATGTTCTATGTTTCACTCGTTTTACTCTCACTCGGTGTTGCAGGCATTGCGTACTTTGTAATTTCAACTGTTCTCAACAGAAAGAAGAGAGTCACAGTCGGCGGCAGAAGTAACGCTCCAAAGAGCAAATCTGCACAGCCACAGCGTTACAGCAGTAACGATGATTATGCCGATGATTATTCATCTCCAGGCAGAAAGTCCGAAAGACGCAGTAAGTACGATACTGCCGAAATTCAGCTTCCAAAGAACAGCCAAAAGGGCGGAAGAAGATACAAGTAATTAAATAACTTTATAAAACAAAAGCAGTTCCAAAATCGGAACTGCTTTTTTGTTTGACTGTGTAATTAAATTTTCGCATGACTTCTGTCTGAATGACAAAATCAGTTTTTGTCATACGGCTTTTTGTATGCCTCTTTGAACGGTTTTACAGTGCCGTCCTTTTCTTCAACGCTTACATTGTCAAGTGTTGCGTTGAACTGTGTGCGGATTTCACCGAGATAAATTTTGTACAGCTCTTTCTGCTCTTTTTGCTCAGCTTCGGTAAGTCCCTGTTCCTTTTTCTTTTTTGCAAGCTCGTTAATTCTGTCAAGCATCTTTTTATCCATAAGTCAATCCTCCCGACCGTTATTTTGGTTTTGAGAGCAATCTGCTCCAAAGCTATGATATCACACAATCAGCCAAAGTGCAAATTTTCGTTTTCTCGGTTGAAAACAAAAATTTTTTGTGCTATCATTCAATTAAAGCCGTTATACGGCAAATTTTTTCGGCGGTGAATTATGGAAAATTTCAGCTTATTACACCCGACAAATTCAAATGCATCCTACAGAACTCTCAACAAAGAGGCGCTGAATGATTTGTCGGTTGATTATATATGTGACGCTCTCACAAAAGAGCAGTATGAACGCAACAGCATAAAGCAGCTGCTGATAAATATTACGGATGACGAGGAAGTTATAAAATATCGTTGCGATGTTTTTGAGGATTTTCTCCGTTTTCCGAAACTTCGTGATGATCTATCCGCTCTTCTTGTAAAGTTGAACGATTTGCGTGAAATTGAGCGCTTTCAAAAGGATACCGAGGCGTCTTCCTTGTGGCAGCTTGTAAACCGACTTCGTGAAATGGACGGCTATGTCGATTGCATTACAAGAATAAAAAACACGCTTGAAACAATTGAAGTAAAGTCGCAGGGTCTGCTTGAGCTCAAGAAAAATGTTCAGTCAATTTACAATGACAGCGGTTTTCCCGAACTAAAAAAGGATATAATAGATACGCTTGCAAAGGCTCAAAAGCTCAAGAGCATTACACTCGGTGTGAATCTTGACGATTTGCTCCGCCCAAAGAGTGTGGGTGTAATCTCACTCAATGACAAAGAATTTACCGACAGCGGTATTCTCAAAAGATTTATGAAGTTTACAAACCGTGACAGCGAACTGCACCACGGCAACGATGTTTCGGGATTTTTAAGCTTTCATCCGTCCAATCCGTCAACCTCGCAGTTCGGGCTGGGACAGTTTATTGTGGGCGCTCAGCAGGATGTAAACCACACCATGAACAGCTCGCTGACCGGCGCAGATCCTATGTCTGATGCACTCAAAAATGTTGTGACCGATATCCTCCGCAGAACCGTAAATGACATAAAATCAATGCTCAACAGATATGTCAATGTCAACGGCTACTCGTTCGTTTCGCTTATGCCCGAAATCATTTTCTATATTCGTTTTGCAGAGCTTTGTGATAAGATGAAAAAGAAAAATCTTCCGCTGTGCAAGGCAGAAGTTTTGCCGAAAGAGGACAGAAACTGCTGTCTTAGAGATGTTTACAACCTCAAACTCGGCATAAAATCGGCAAACGGTGAGAATTTGGATATTGTCACAAACGATATTGATTTTAACGATGACAGGCGAATTTACATTCTGACAGGTCCGAACCGTGGCGGTAAAACCACGATTACTCAGGCGGTCGGACTTGCGTTTCTGCTTGCTCAGAACGGAATATATGTTCCTACAACGCAGATGAAATTCAGCCCATGCGACAGTATTTTTACGCATTTTCCTGCCGATGAAAACGATACCGTTGACCTCGGCAGACTCGGTGAAGAAAGCAAAAGACTTGCTGAAATTTTCTCCTCGGCAAGCCGTTACAGTCTGCTTTTGCTCAACGAAAGCCTTGCAACAACAAATGTTGCCGAGGGCTTGTACATTGCCCGTGATGTTGTCAAATCAATGCGATATCTCGGCACAAGGGCGATTTTTAATACCCATATGCACGATTTGGCTCGCAATCTTGACGAGGTGAACACAACCGTAAAGGGCGACAGCAAGATTGAAAGTCTGGTAACAGGTGTCGAAAACGGACAGCGTTCGTTCAAGGTTTTTATCGCTCCGCCTCAAGGTGTAAGCTATGCCAAAGACATTGCCGAAAAATACGGTGTAACCTTTGACAAAATCAAAAAACAGATTGATCGGCAGCGTGCCGCTGCACCCGGTTCGGGAAGATAGTATGTAATATTAAAAGCATATTATGCCCGAGCGGAAGTTTTAATTAAATGTAAAATTGAAAATGGAAAATTGAAAATTGCGGTCGGGCAGACAGTTTGCAAAATGCAAATCATTGTCGCCCGACTGTTTTTTGTATACATAGAAGTTGCGTTTAAATGTATGGGCGGATGCTACGGTGTTGCAATTATTTTGTTATATTCAGAAAATTCGTATAAAAGAAAACGGAGTGCATTACGCACTCCGTTTTCTTACGCCCACAAAATAATAAAAAAAGAAGGAAATAGCTGTTTAATAAAGTAACAGTTTAACCTTGCAGGATTTCAAGTCATTTCCTGTAAACCGTTATCCTATGCGAGTATTCTAACACTAACAGTAATAAAAGTCAAGACTGTTATACTATTTTTTGTTATTGATAGTAATAATATCGTTTAACTTTACACATTGAATAAATCATGTGTCTGAAATTCGTGCAGATTATCAAAAGAAACCTGCCTGTCTGAAGAAGAAAATCCACAAAAACATCGTGAAACATGCTAAAACCGAAGTGAACACAACCGCCGCACCTGCAAGTTTGAAGTCGCTGTCCATTTGCTGAGCCATTGTGAATGACGAAACCGCACACGGCGATGCAAAAAGTCCGATAAGCGACACAAAGTCAACTCCTCTGATTCCTATAAGCGCCGCCGTACCCAGACAAAGTGCCGGCACAACAACAAGTCTTGCGATTATGCAGATTATGAGGTTGCGTGAACAGCCTTTTATGCTGTCAAATGTGACAGACGCACCGAGTACAATCAGCGCGAGCGGAGTTGCAACCGCCGCAATATCCGAAACCGTTTTGTCAATTGTTTCCGGAAGGCTTATATTGAACGCAACAGACAAAAGTCCGAGTGCAGAGCCGATAATCAGAGGATTTTTGGCAATGCCTTTTAAAATTTTCAGCACATTTATCTTTTGCCCTCTGAAAATTTCAAGCGTGATGACGGCAAGCATATTGTAAATCGGAACAACAACAGCAACAAGCACGGCTGTCATGCCAAGCTTATCCTTGCCGAAAATATTCGCCGCAATAGGAAGTCCCATAAGGACAAAATTACTGCGGTAAATCGCCTGAATCATCGCACCACGGCTGTAATTTGACTTTTCAACAAGGAGTGTAAACCCGATTGACAAAAAGTAAATCGTGAACACTCCAATAACCGCAAAGGCAAGCAGCTTCGGGCTGAAAACGCTTGAAAAATCTGAGCCGTAGATGTTATTGAACATCAGAAACGGAAAAAATACATTGAAAACAATTTTGTTAAGCTGAGGCAGAAAGCTGTCCTGCAAAATTTTTAATTTTCTCACAAGAAAACCGATGAAAAGCATTATGAACATCGGCAGAACCGCATTAAGCGCAACGAAAAAGCTCTCCATAAAATCACCTCTTTTCAGCATACCACATTGCAAAAATTTTTTCAACAAAGCATATACCCGAAAATGTACATTTATTCAAGTTGAAATATGTCGATTTGTGTGTTAAAATGTCCTGTGAACGATTTAAAATGAAACAACGAGGTGTGTCCATGAAAAAATGTAAATTCTGCGGAAAACAGATATCGTATTTTGACCAGTATTGTGATGATGAGTGTCATATTAAAGCAAATAAATTTTACGAAAAGGGCGAGCGTTTCGGCAAGCTGTTTGCGGTAATCAATATGATTTGTGTGTTCGGAATTCCAATCGGACTTTTTATGCTCTCGTTTGCAAGAGAGGTCGGTCTTACCGTCGCACTTGCAAGCTGTGTAATTCTCGGAATTATGCTCATTATTCTTCCGTTTCCCACGGAAAATATGATTTCAAAATTCAAAATTCAGAAAGCCGTAAAAATCACAAGAATGATCGGCGGTGCGGTAATTTTCCTCGGAGTGCTGATTTTGCTCCTTGCATTGTTAATTAAATTCTGATTTAAATTGAATAAAACGAAAAATTGCGTCAATACTATTTTCAGCAAATACAAAGGAGGACTTTGAATGCTCGATAAAATAGCGTTGACGCTTCTTATTATCGGCGGACTCAACTGGGGAAGTGTCGGCATTTTTCAGTTTGATCTTGTTGCGTGGATTTGCGGCGGACAGACAGGAATCATAAGCCGTATTGTTTATATCCTTGTCGGACTTTCCGCAATCTGGTGCATTACACTTTTATTCAGGGACACAAGCGACACCGTGACGGACGGAACAGTTACCAATTCGTAGATTTTATGAATTATTGTAATGTAGGGGCGAACCGTGTTCGCCAGCCGTGTGTGTTGCACACGGTTGAACGCAATGCGTTCAAATTTAAAAATACGGATAAGAAATAACCATAAACAAAAAACAGGCTGTCATATGACAACCTGTTTTCTTATGTAATATTTACTGCGTGGCAGATTTATTTCAATTAAAGTGCCTCAACAATGGCTCTTGTATCTCTTGCAATAACCATTTCTTCGTCGGTTGCAATGAGTTCAACTCTGATTGCCGAATCAGGAGTTGAGAGTGTGCCTGTAACACCGCATGTAGCCTGCTTGTTGAATTCCTTATCCAACTTAACGCCAAGGCATTCAAGATAGTCGCAAACCTTTTCACGGAGCATAGGCTGGTTTTCACCGATACCTGCCGTGAATACGATGCCGTCACAACCGCCGAGCGCTACATAATAGCTGCCGATGTACTTTGCAATCTGGTAGTAAAGCATTTCGTGGGCAAGGTGAGCTCTCATATTGCCGTCTGCTTCGGCTGCACAAACATCACGGTCGTCAGATGAAACGCCTGAAATGCCCAAAAGACCCGATTCCTTGTTGAGAATCTTTGACATTTCCTCGGGAGTGAGATGCTCTTTTTCAGCGATAAATGTGATAACAGACGGATCAAGTGAACCTGAACGGGTACCCATCATAAAACCGCCGAGAGGAGTAAGTCCCATTGTAGTATCGATAACCTTACCGCCCTTTACGGCTGTGATTGAAGAACCGTTGCCGATGTGACAGGTAATAAGCTTGAGCTCTTCCTTTTTTCTGCCCATAAGGTCAGCCATTTTTTCGGAAACATAACGGTGAGATGTGCCGTGAAAGCCGTACTTTCTTACACCGAACTTTTCATAATACTTGTAAGGCACTGCATACATAAATGCTTTTTCGGGCATTGTCTGGTGAAAAGCAGTATCAAAAACCGCAACCTGCGGAACTTTCGGACCGAAAACTCTTGTGCAGGCCTCAATGCCCTGAAGATGTGCAGGGTTGTGAAGAGGTGCAAGAGGAGCAAGCTCTCTGATTTTGTTGATTACCGAGTTATTTACAAGCACCGACTTGTCAAAGTATGCACCGCCCTGCACAACTCTGTGACCTACGGCGGAAACCTCGGACAAATCGCTGATTGCACCGTATTCGGGATCTATGAGTGCATTTTTAACAGCCTCAAAAGCCTGAGTGTGATTAAGCATCTGTGTTTTGCGGTTGATTTTTTTGCCGTCGGGTGTTTTAAAACCAATGAAAGCACCGTTCTGACCGATTCTTTCACAGTTACCCTTTGCGAGAACTGCCTCGTTGTCAGTATCAATAAGCTGGTACTTGAGCGAGGAACTGCCTGCGTTGATTACGAGAATTTTCATTACAATCGTCCCCTTTGGTAGTTGTTTTCAGTTTAAAATATAAGAAATATATTTGCCTGTCGTCATATTTTATACTATAATGTAAATCAGAAAAAGACTTTTCAAAATTGACAGGTCACACATACATATGATACTCCAAATTATGTATGTTTTCAAGTGTTTTTTACAATATGTATGCGAAATAAAGGCTTCGGAGGAATAGTTATGGCAACAGCTGTCATCTGCGAATTCAATCCGTTTCACAACGGTCATAAATATTTGCTCGAAAGTGCAAAAAATGTGCTTAAAGAGCCGGTCATAGCAATTATGAGCGGCAGCTTTACCCAGCGTGGTGAGGTTGCTGTGTGCGACAAATTTGTCCGTGCAAAATCTGCCCTTGAAAACGGTGCGGATTTGGTGCTTGAACTGCCCGTTGTGTTCTCACTTTCGGGGGCTGAGGGCTTTGCAAAGGCAGGTGTTGCGATTGCGTCGGCTTTTAAATGCACAAATTACCTTGCTTTCGGCAGTGAAAGCGGTGACTGCGAATTGCTCAAAAAATCCGCAAACGCTGTTTGTGATGAAAGGGTACAGGCTCTTGTGCGTGACGGAATGAAAAACGGCGGATACTACCCCCGTGAACTTGAAAACGCCGTCAAAACGGTTTTCGGAGATGAGATTTCGTCCGTACTCTGCGAACCGAACAATATTCTTGGCGTTGAGTATATAAAGGCATTGAACGGTACGGGTGTTGAGCCGTTCTCGGTTTCAAGAACAGGTGTTGCACACGACAGCCGAATTGCGGGCGAGGGCTTTGCGTCTGCGTCACACATAAGAGAAATGTTGCGTAACGGTGAAAATGCGAAGAAGTACGCTCCATACATTCCCGATGAATTCACATTTCCCGAAAATCTTGACAGACCGTTATTGTACCGCCTGCGTACTATGACAAGAGAGGACATTGCAAAACTGCCCGATGTGGGTGAGGGGCTTGAAAACAGAATTGCCGATGCGGCAGTGCGTTGCAGTACCTCATCAGAAATTGCCGACCTTGTAAAGACAAAGCGCTACACTCATGCACGCATACGGAGAATACTTGCCTGTGCATTGCTCGGAATTGAAAAAGCTCATACGCAAATCCCGATTGAGTATGTCCGTGTTTTAGGCTTTACAAACGAGGGTGCGGAATTGCTCAAAGACTGCCGACTGAATATTGTCACCTCTGCAAGCAACGGTATCAGAACAGGCGGCAACACAAAGGCATTGCTTGAAAAGGACATTTTAGCCTACGATATTTCGGCACTTGCGTATGAAATTCCAAAAAGGAGCGGTCTTGATTTTACAACGCCTATTGTGAAAATATGACATTGGTCGATTAATTCGTCAATGATATGCCGAAAACGGCAGTTTCTGAGGATTTTTCTTACATTTTTTACCGCAAAAAACAGCGGATTTTACGGGATTTTTATCTTTTTTGTGAGAAGTGCAACAATAAGTGTGTAATCTTTTTGTAATTATTATTGAACCCGATAAAAGTAGAAAAATGGTCAAAAAAACATTGACAAATATTTAACAAAGATGATAAAATAGAATCAATCGAGAATTAGCTAAATTCTGAAACAACAATTGAAAGGATCCAGAAAAATGAAAAGAATTCTTTGCTTTCTGATGGCGTGCACAATGTGCGCATCAGCAGCGGTCGGACTCTCGGGATGCGGTTGTGACGACAACACATCATCAAGCAGTAGCAGTAAGCCCGGCTACAAGGTTGAGCCGACAGAGCCTGACCTTACAGACGGAGATTTCGGATTTTTCATTATCAATCAGGAAGAACTTATGATTACAAAGTACACAGGTTCTGACACGGTTATTGAAATTCCCGAAAGCTACAAGAACTACAAAGTTACCGTAATCGGTGCAAGCGTGTTCAATGGCTCCAAAATCACGGAAGTAACAATTCCGTCAAGTATCAAGCAGATTGAAGATTATGCCTTTTCAAGCTGTCACAGCCTCACAAAGGTAAATCTTTCCGAAGGTCTTGAAATCCTTAACAACAGCGTGTTCTTTAACTGCTCTGAGTTAAGAGAAATCAAGCTTCCGAGTACACTCAAAGAAATCGGACCGAGCGCTTTTTCGGGTGCGGCACTTAACAATGTTGTTCTTCCCGACAGCGGTAAACTTACAAAGATTGATGAATATGCTTTTTATCAGTCGCGTGAGCTTACAGACATTACAATTCCGGCTTGTATTACAAGTATTCCCGACAATGTATTCGCAGAATGCAGTAAGGAAGTTACAATCCACGGAGCAAGCGGTTCATATGCCCAGAACTATGCTAAGAAAAACAACCTTAAATTCAAGGCTGACTTAGGCAGTTCTTCAACAAAGGCAACAAAGGCAAGCGGTAAGACTGCCGAGAAAGCCGAGTAATTGAGGCAAATTAATTTGATATCATTTTCAGCTTTGCTGAATCTAATATAATTATGCAAGATAAGAGGTAGATTAAATGAGTACAAAAGAGTATCCTATCGTAGATAACGCAGAAAGCTTTGAAGCTGCCCTTGCAAGAGTAAGAGAAGCTCAGAAAATTTTTGCTACCTACACACAGGAGCAGGTTGACAAGATTTTTCTTGCTGCCGCTACTGCTGCTAACCAGATGAGAATTCCGCTCGCTAAGATGGCTGTTGAAGAAACAGGCATGGGCGTTGCAGAAGATAAGGTTATCAAGAACCACTTCGCATCTGAGTATATTTACAATGCTTACAGAAATGTTAAGACTTGCGGCGTTCTTGAGGAAGACAAGGCTTACGGCATTAAGAAGATTGCTGAGCCAATCGGTGTAATCGCTGCCGTTATTCCTACAACAAACCCAACTTCAACCGCTATCTTCAAGACACTCGTTTGTCTTAAGACAAGAAACGGTATCATCATCAGCCCGCACCCCCGTGCAAAGAAGTGCACCGTTGAGGCTGCAAAGATCGTTTATGAGGCAGCAGTTAAGGCTGGCGCTCCTGACGGTATCATCGGCTGGATTGATATTCCTTCACTCGAACTCACAAACACACTTATGCAGGAAGCTGACTGCATCCTCGCAACAGGCGGCCCCGGCATGGTTAAGGCTGCTTATTCATCAGGTAAGCCTGCACTCGGTGTTGGCGCCGGTAACACACCTGCTATCATTGATGAAACAGCTGACATTTTACTCGCAGTTAACTCAATTATCCACTCAAAGACATTTGATAACGGTATGATCTGTGCTTCAGAGCAGTCTGTTATCGTTGAAAAGAAGATTTACAGCAAAGTTAAGAAGGAATTCAAGGCTCGTGGCTGCTACTTCCTTAACGAGGAAGAGACAGAGAAGGTTAGAAAGACTATCATCATCAACGGCGCTCTTAACGCTAAGATTGTTGGTCAGAAGCCTGTTACAATCGCAGCTCTTGCAGGTGTAACAATTCCTGAGGAAACAAAGGTTCTTATCGGTGAGGTAGAATCAGTTGACATCAGCGAAGAGTTTGCTCACGAGAAGCTTTCTCCTGTACTCGCTATGTACAAGGCTGAAGATTTTGAAGATGCTATTGCAAAGGCTGAGCATCTTATTGCTGACGGCGGTTACGGTCATACATCTTCACTTTATGTTGACGCTGTAAACGAAAGAGCAAAGATTGACGAGTTCGCATCAAGAATGAAAACTTGCCGTATCCTTGTTAACACACCTTCTTCACAGGGCGGTATCGGTGACCTTTACAACTTCAAGCTTACTCCTTCACTCACACTCGGCTGTGGTTCATGGGGCGGCAACTCTGTTTCTGAGAATGTTGGTTGCAAGCACCTTATCAATATTAAGACAGTTGCCGAGAGGAGAGAAAATATGCTTTGGTTCAGAGCACCTGAAAAGGTTTATATCAAGAGGGGTTGTATGCCTGTAGCTCTTCAGGAACTCAAGGATGTAATGGGTAAGAAGAGAGCATTCATCGTTACTGACTCATTCCTTTATAAGAATGGCTACACAAAGCCAATCACAGACAAGCTTGATGAAATGGGCATCACATATACAACATTCGCAGATGTTGAGCCTGACCCATCACTTATTTCAGCTCAGAAGGGTGCAGAGGCTATGCGTAAGTTTGAGCCTGACTGCATTATCGCACTCGGCGGCGGTTCAGCAATGGATGCCGGCAAGATTATGTGGGTTCTCTATGAGCATCCGGAAGTTGACTTCCAGGATATGGCTATGCGTTTTTGCGATATCCGTAAGAGAGTTTACACATTCCCGAAGATGGGTGAGAAGGCATACTTCATTGCTATCCCAACATCATCAGGTACAGGTTCTGAGGTTACTCCTTTCGCAGTTATCACAGACCAGAATACAGGCGTTAAGTATCCGCTTGCTGACTATCAGCTTATGCCTAAAATGGCAATCGTTGATGCTAACAATATGATGAGCGGTCCTAAGGGACTTACAGCTGCATCAGGTATCGACGCTGTTTCTCACGCACTTGAGGCTTATGCTTCAATGATGGCTACAGATTTCACAGACGGTCTTGCACTCCGTTCACTCAAGCTTATCTTCGAGTATCTCCCTGCTTGCTATGACAACGGTATGAACGAGCCTGTTGCTCGTGAGAAGGTTGCTCACGCTGCTACAATGGCAGGTATGGCATTCGCTAACGCATTCCTCGGTGTTTGTCACTCAATGGCTCATAAGCTCGGTGCTTTCCATCATGTACCGCACGGTATTGCTAACGCACTTATGCTTGAGCAGGTAATCAGATTCAACTCAGCAGAAGTTCCTGCTAAGATGGGTACATTCCCACAGTATGATCACCCGCACACACTCGCTCGTTATGCTGAAGTAGCTCGTTACCTCGGTTTCGGCGGCAAGAACGATACAGAGAGCGTTGAAAACCTTATCAAGGCTGTTAACGACCTCAAGGCAAGAGTTGGCATCAAGAACTCTATCAAGGATTATGTTCCGGACGAAGAGGACTTCCTCAACCGTCTTGACGCTATGACAGAGCAGGCATTTGATGACCAGTGCACAGGTGCAAACCCAAGATATCCGCTCTTCAAGGAAATCAAGCAGATGTACCTCAATGCTTACTATGGCAACAACAGCGAGACTGTTTAATCTATCTCGTAATGCATAATTATAAAACACCCTGCCCCCGTGGCAGGGCGTTTTGTT
>ERZ780185.1211-NODE-1211-length-11635-cov-2.643869_pt1 | contig 11635 bp, 13 predicted proteins | sample MGYA00511365_ERZ780185 | MGnify/ENA primary metagenome ERZ780185 (study PRJEB29588, sample SAMEA2151606) | human gut metagenome | biome: human gut; feature: human-associated habitat; material: faeces | place: Denmark | collected 2008/2010 ...
GAGCGCATGGGCAAGAAGAAGACCCGCTGCAGCGTGTACCCGGTTGCGCAGTAATTTTTCTACGCAGATTCAGAACGTCTCTTGAAAAAGGGGCGTTCTTTTTTGATAACTCTCTTAACAGTTTCAAGAGTAAGCGGCTCAATGTATATCTTGTCAGCCATAGCATTGTCCGTCATGATAGTAGCAGGGTTAGAGTTTATAAGAATAACCTCCAGACCCTCCTGCTTGAGCGCACGGCAAGCCTGTGTACCTGCATAGTCAAACTCTGCAGCCTGACCTATAACGATAGGACCCGAGCCGATAACGAGAACTCGTTTTATATCTTTATTTAAAGGCACTTAAATTCAATCCTTTCTGAAAAGTTTAGGGAAACGCTGAAAGTGAGGAGTGAGGAGTGAGGAGTTATCCCTTCTCACACTCTCGAAAACCGCACCCAGCAGCCCTCTGTGTTAAAGCTTAACGACCTCAGTAAAACATAATGTAGGGGCGAACAGCGTTCGCCCGTTCACTATCACGACCGCCCCATATAAAAGCCGCTCGAATAATGAACACTACAATAGTCATATCAAACACATTCCGTCAGCCACGGGCGAACACTGTTCGCCCCTACTGTTGCAGAAACTGAGATCAATAATTTCTATACTTCAAAAAATCAGAGCTTATTTCTTGTTAGTGTCAATGAGCTCAATAAACTCATCAAACAAGAAGTCAGTATCATGCGGACCACCACAAGCCTCTGGGTGAAACTGTACAGAAAATGCAGGCTCGTTGAGATATCTGATACCCTCACAAGTGCCGTCATTGGCATTTACATAAAGCACCTTTGCTTCACCCTCAGGGAGCGAATCGTTCTCTACTGCATATCCATGGTTCTGTGATGTTATGTAAACTCTGCCTGTTTCAGTGTTCTCAGCAGGCTGGTTTGCACCTCTGTGACCATACTTCAGCTTGTGTGTCATCGCACCATGTGCAAGCGCCAAAAGCTGATGACCCAAACAAATTCCAAAAGTAGGTATCTTCATCTCAGAAAGCTTTTTAAGCTCCTCGATTATCTCCACATTCTCCGCAGGATCTCCAGGTCCATTTGAAAGCATTATGCCGTCAGGTGAAAGCTCCTTTATCCTCTCTGCCTTTGTGTATGCAGGAACAACAGTTACCTCGCAGCCTCTCTTAACAAGCTCTCTTCCAATGTTGTGCTTTGCACCAAAATCGTAAAGCACTACCTTTCTCTTGGCCTCTCCCTCAGGCTCGAATGTTTTCTCCTCCGAGCAAGTCGTGTTCTTTACAGCCTCAACTATCGTGTAGTTCTTAAGATCTGTCAAGCCGAAACTTGAACCCTCAGGAACGATCTTTCCGTTCATAACACCCGACTCACGAACTATTTTTGTGAGCTGACGAGTGTCGATACCGTAAAGACCTACGATGTTATGCTGCTTTAAAAAAGTGTCAAGATCACCCTCACAACGGAAGTTGCTAGGCTCTTGACACCAATCTCTAACAATATAAGCTTTAACATGAGGACATTCACTTTCAAAATCCTCAGGAATAACACCATAGTTACCAATTAACGGAAATGTCTGAACAACTATCTGTCCGTAGTAACTAGGGTCAGTAAGTGTTTCGAGATAGCCTGTCATAGCCGTAGTAAAAACAATTTCGCCAATAGCTTCGCCAGCTGCGCCGAAACTTTTACCCTCGAAAATAGTACCGTTCTCCAAAATCAGATACGCCTTCTGCACTATAAGCTCCTCCTTTTTCACGCAAATTTTTACGATTACTATTATAACACAACCGCCTGCCTTTGTAAAGGCTTTTAACACTTTTTTTAGTTTTTATTTTTCAGTGTAAAATAAAAAACGAGTAGACTAAAGTCCACTCGTAAAAACCTTATTCCGCAGCCGCAGAAACAGCCCCGCTTTTCTGTTCACGTTCTCTGAAAATAAGTCCGAAGACGAATCTAACTATCGGGCCTGCAAAGAAAAGCTGCCAGCAAAGAGCCATAGGAAAGTTCATAGCCGTTGTTTCTAACCATACCGCAATAACTTCCCTGCCTGCGTCCTTAAAAAGCAGCGTAGCCGCAAGGCTCATGAGTGGGCACATAAAAATAACAGAGATAACAGATATGGCAAGCACAAGATGAAAAGGATTATCCTTTCTCACATCAACAATGCTGAAAGCCTTTTTCTTTGCTATCTTTCCCACAGCAAAAAAGTCAAGAACAAAAGCTATCGGAGCCATTATCACAAGTTCATGAAAAGCCTTGAGAAATACGGCATTTGACATTCCGCCCATGTTGAGTGCAATGTTGTAGCATATCATGGCGTACACCATCACAAACACCATCAGCACCGTAAAAACTATCTCCTGAAACAAATTCTTTGGCATAAAAAAATCCTCCTTATGATATCAAACCTACAGCCCTTTCGCAGACGCTGTGTTGTTCGTTATCATTCAGAGAATGTGCGTTTCCAATATAAACCTGTCATAACAATATTCTATTGCTGTATTCCTTACTCATTCATTTTACCATATTTTAAGCCTGCCGTCAATTATCCAAATATGCAGAATATTTTCAAAAACTTGTCGAGAAAAATATATACTTTTACACAAAAAAACGAGCAGACCGAAGTCCACTCGTCTAAAATACTATTTTCTCTTTTTCAACGCCGCTTTAAGCCCTCTCATGATAACATCTCTCGCCTTAACAGCGTCCTCCTTGTCAAGAGGCGGCGTGTCACCAAGAGGATAATCTATACCGAGCTGCTCATACTTTACCTTGCCCATAGTGTGGTAAGGCAGAACGTCAAGCGCTTTCAAAGTCTTGAGCTGTGAGATAAACTCGCCCAGCCTGAAAAGGTATTCTTCCTTGTCCGTGATACCCGGCACAACAACATGACGTATCCATATAGGCACACCATGCTCCGACAAAAACTTCGCAAACGCAAGAATGTTGTCATTGTAATGCCCCGTAAGATTCTTGTGTTCCTTACGGTCAATATGCTTGATATCCAGCATAACAAGATCAGTGCATTTGCAAAGCCTTTCAAACTTTTCCGTGCTGTCAGGCGTAAAAGTAATGCCCGAGCTGTCAAGACAAGTGTGTATCCCCTTTTCCTTAGCCTTTTCAAAAAGCTCCGTAACAAAGTCTATCTGCACCAAAGGCTCACCGCCCGTGCAGGTAATTCCGCCATTTTTCATGAACTCTTTTACCGAGTCATATTCCGCCAGCAGACTTTCAACCGTCCTCTTTGTACCCGTGCCTATCTTCCAAGTATCAGGATTGTGGCAGTAAAGACACCGCATAGGACAGCCCTGAAAGAAAATAACAAACCTTATCCCCGGTCCGTCCACCGTACCAAAGCTTTCCGTAGAATGTATAAATCCCTCCATGGGATATCCCTCCTTTTTTATTTCGCATGAACGTACGCCCGTTCAGCCTGCACAAACCATTCTGTAGGGGACGGCGCCCTTGACGTCCCGTTTCTGCTCGCTCACAAATTTATATCACCGCATACCTATCCGCAAAAAGTAACAAACGAGCGGCAGCTCCCCTCCACATAAAACAAGATGTTCCATGTAAGACGACGCCGACCGCCCGTGTGCATATTATCCGCAAAGAAACTCGCTCTATGCGGCAAAGCTCAAATTAAAGGCTCTTGTGGAACGTTCTTGAAATAACGTCGTCCTGCTGCTCCTTAGTAAGCTTTACAAAGTTTACAGCGTAGCCTGAAACTCTGATAGTGAGCTGTGGATACTTCTCAGGGTGAGCCTGAGCGTCCAGAAGAGTTTCTCTGTTAAGTACATTTACGTTAAGGTGATGACCGCCTTTTTCAGCATATCCGTCAAGAAGTCCGATAAGGTTGTCTACCTGTGCCTCTGTTGGTTCAAAGTTTGCCATAGTATTACATTCCTTTCTTAGTATTTATGGAAAACAAGCGGAGCATTTATCTCCGCCGTTTTCTAAAATAGGGAGTTAATCTTCATCTCTGTCAACAGCGTCCTCTTCTGTAGGCTGACAGCAAGCCGTCTTGCCGTCACCGCCACAATCGGAAGTGCTGTAAGTTTTAACGTTCAGACCTTCTTCAGTTTCGTCAATGTCTATCGTAAGATGACCCTGACCGCCCATCATAAGTCTGTCAATGACGTCAACAAGCTCGTTTACCTGAGCCTCGTCCTCGTCCTTTTTAACATTAAACCCCATCTTCGTTAAGCTCCTTAGCTATGCTTTCGATATCAAGGTCGCCCATGAATACCTTGTCGTCCTTGCCAAGAGCGTCAGGAATGATAGAGAATGTGTTTGAGATACCGTCCTGAGCGTGTCTGAATGGCAGCTTAGCAACTGAAGAAAGTGATGCAGATGCACCGTGAGTATCTCTGCCGTGCATTGGGTTAGCACCAGGAGCAAGAGGCACACCGATCTTTCTTCCGTCAGGTGTAGAACCAGTCTTCTTACCATAAACAACGTTAGATGTGATAGTAAGGATAGACATTGTAGGAACACCATCTCTGTATGTGTGGTGCTTTCTGATCTTGTCCATAAATGTTCTAACGAGGTCAACTGCGATCTTGTCAACTCTCTCGTCGTTGTTACCATACTTAGGGAAATCGCCCTCAACTTCGTAGTCAGTTACGATTCCGTCCTCATCTCTGATGCACTTTACCTTAGCGTACTTGATAGCAGAAAGTGAGTCAGCAACAACTGACAGACCTGCGATACCTGTAGCGAAGTATCTCTTAACATCTCTGTCATGAAGAGCCATCTGAACTCTCTCATAAGAATACTTATCGTGCATATAGTGGATAACGTTCAGTGTATTTACATACAGACCAGCCAGCCACTCCATCATATCGTCATACTTAGCCATTACATCATCATAATCGAGGTAATCGCCAGTAACCGGACGATACTTAGGACCAACCTGTATCTTAAGTCTTTCGTCAACACCGCCGTTGATAGCGTAAAGCAAGCACTTAGCAAGGTTAGCTCTTGCACCGAAGAACTGCATTTCCTTACCGATCCTCATTGAAGATACACAGCAAGCGATAGCGTAGTCGTCGCCGTGTGTAACTCTCATAAGGTCGTCGTTCTCGTACTGGATAGCAGAAGTCTTGATAGAAGTCTTAGCACAGAACTTCTTGAAGTTTACAGGAAGCTTTGTGCTCCACAGAACTGTCATGTTCGGCTCTGGTGCAGGACCAAGGTTCTCAAGTGTGTGGAGATATCTGAATGAAGTCTTTGTTACCATTGGAACGCCGTCGATAGAAACGCCGCCGATAGACTCAGTTACCCAAGTTGGGTCGCCTGAGAACAGTGAGTTATACTCAGGTGTTCTAGCGAACTTAACAAGTCTGAGCTTCATGATAAAGTGGTCGATAAGCTCCTGAGCCTCCTGCTCTGTGAGGATACCTCTGTCCATATCTCTCTTTATGTATATATCAATAAATGTAGAAGTTCTGCCAAGTGACATAGCAGCACCGTTCTGCTCCTTAACAGCAGCAAGGTAGCCGAAGTACAGCCACTGGATAGCTTCCTTAGCGTTCTTAGCAGGACGTGAGATATCGTAGCCGTAGATCTCACCAAGCTTCTTGAGTTCGCCAAGGGCTCTGATCTGCTCAGAAAGCTCTTCTCTGAGTCTGATGTTCTTAGAAGTCATTCTTACCAGTGAAGTAGCAAGCTGATCCTTCTTATCTTCAACGAGATAGTCTATACCATAAAGAGCAACTCTTCTGTAGTCGCCTATGATCCTTCCTCTGCCGTAAGCGTCTGGAAGACCTGTGATGATAGCAGCGTGTCTGGCAAGCTTCATCTCAGGTGTGTAAGCGTCAAAAACGCCCTGATTGTGAGTTTTTCTATATTCAGTAAAGATCTTTACAACTTCAGGATCAACTGTGTAGCCGTTCTGCTCGCAAGCATTCATAGCCATTCTGATACCGCCGAAAGGCTGAAGAGAACGCTTGAAAGGCTTGTCAGTCTGGAAACCAACGATCTTTTCAAGATCCTTGTTAAGGTAACCAGGGCCGTGTGAGGTGATAGTAGAAACGATCTTAGTGTCCATATCGAGAACACCGCCGGCTTCTCTCTCCTTCTTTGAAAGCTCCATTACCTGTTCCCAGAGCTTAGTAGTTGCTTCTGTAGGGCCTGTAAGGAAGCTGTCGTCACCGTCATATGGTGTGAAGTTCTTCTGGATAAAATCACGAAGATTGATAGAAGTGTTTGACCATCTGCCGGGCTTAAAGCCTTCCCATTCGTCATAAAACTGTCTTTCCATTTTATACTCTCCTGACATAAGATTTCGGGCAGCACATATTACCTCAATATTCAGTATTGTATACCTATTAATAATACTACCGCTCGTATGTTAAAATAATAACATACTTCAAAATCAAAGTCAAGTCACATTCAGAAATATTACTCTTACGCCATACTTCTTTCATATGTTAGAATTGGTTACCCAATTCACGGAAAATTATTTGAATAAAAAAAGTGATCGCCTCCAAAAAGCTCAAACATTTTTTGCAACAAAAGCGGTGCAGAGTATTCCGCTCCGACACCGCTTTGTAATTGATTTTTTTGCAATTCTTCTATTGCTTTTCTGCACCGCTTAGTAGGCTTGTTCCTATTAAGGCTCTCTCCGCAGACATTTTGCTCGCTTTGCTCGTGTGTGCTTTTACTTTGTGTAGGTGATTTGCTCGGTATGGCGCTGCCATTCCTCACTCCTCACTTAAAAACTATGCTCTCTCGACTTTGAGCAGATTTGTCGTTCCGCTCATTCCAAGCGGTACTCCTGCTGTAATAACGACAAGGTCGCCCTTCTTCAGATAGCCAAGCTCCACAGAACGCTCCAGAGCGTGTCTGATGAGTTCGTCAGTGTTTGTTTTCTCTTCGATAACGCCTGCTTTGATACCCCATGAAAGGCTGAGCTGATGATATGTTGTATCGTCAGTTGTAAGTGCGATTATAGGACAGTTCGGACGGAATTTTGAAAGCGTTCTTGCTGTTGTTCCGCCCTTTGTTACTGTCAGGATCGCTACAGCATTAAGGTCATGGGCAGTTGTAACAGTAGCGTGTGAGATAGCGTCAGTGATAGATGAATTTCTCTCGTCTGCTCTTTTCTTGAAACGTGAGATATAGTCGATATCCTTTTCGGTCGTTTCTGCGATAAGGCTCATGGTCTTGACAGCCTCAACAGGATATTTACCTGCGGCAGTTTCCCCTGAAAGCATTATAGCAGACGAGCCGTCATAAATAGCGTTTGCAACGTCGGTTATCTCGGCTCTTGTAGGACGTGCGTTTGTTATCATAGACTCCAGCATCTGAGTAGCTGTAATAACGTTCTTGCCTGCGTTGTAGGCTTTTCTGATAAGCTCTTTCTGGATAGCAGGTATCTGCTCGAAAGGTATCTCAACACCCATATCTCCTCTTGCTACCATTATTCCGTCAGCAGCGTCAAGGATCTCGTCAATATTGGCAACACCCTGAGCGTTTTCTATCTTAGCGATAATTCTAGGATTGAACCAGCCAAGGCTCTGTGTAAATTTTCTAAGATAAATAACGTCAGCGCCTGTTCTTACGAATGAAGCTGCGATATAGTCAAATCCCATTTTTGCGCCAAATTCAAGGTCAGCCATATCAGCATCAGAGATATAAGGCATAGAAAGGTTTACGTCAGGTACGTTGATACCCTTGTGGTCGGAAACAACTCCGCCGTGGATAACTTCGCAGACGATGTCAGTGTTGTCAACTCTGGTAGCTTTCAGCTCGATATTTCCGTCATTAATAAGTATTCTAGTGCCTACAGAAACGTCCTTTGGAAGCTGTGGGAATGTGATAGAGCAGATAGTTTCATCACCCTCCACTTCTCTTGTGGTAAGTGTGAATGTATCGCCGTCCTTGATAGTAACAGGCTTGTGATCCTTAAAGTTTTTAAGTCTTACCTCAGGTCCTTTTGTATCAAGAAGAGTTGCAATATTAACGCCAAGTTCTTCCCTTAGCTTGCATACAGTTTCAAAACGAGCCTTATGAACACTGTGGTCAGAGTGTGAGAAATTGAATCTCGCAACGTCCATGCCGTTTTTCATAAGCTCACGCATAATGTTTTCGTCATCTGTGGAAGGTCCGATAGTACATACGATCTTAGTTTTTTTCATTTTTACTCTCCTAACATACATTACTATTTCAACGCATTAGCGTTTTAATCCAAAAAACAAATCTTTTTCATTTATTATAACCGATTTTAACTTAATCGTCAATAGCACAATGTATAATTTGTGTAAAATTGAAAAACAAAATCATACATTTTTCAAAACAAAAAAACGGACGGTCTTAATAACCGCCCGTTCAACATCTTATCTTCCGAAGCAATCCTCGCAAAGCTCACGAAGATCCTTTGCCGCCTTTTCAATATCAGACTGAGAAACCACCGCAGAAACTACCGCAGCGCCGTCAATACCCATACCCTTAAAGTTCGGCACAGTTTTTTGATTAACTCCGCCTATTATTACGATAGGGATATCCACAGCGGCTCTTATTTCTACAAGTTGTTCCTTTGTGACAGCTCTTGCGTCTGTCTTTGTGTTGGTGGCATACATTGCACCAACGCCAAGGTAATCTGCACCGTCTGCCTGTGCTTTTTTAGCTTCTTCAAGAGTTGCCGCAGAAATACCTATTATCTTGTCCTCACCGAGGATTTTTCTTGCAACTGCACATGGCATATCGCTCTGTCCCAGATGAACGCCTGCACAATCAACAGCCTGTGCAATATCAAGTCTGTCGTTGATGATAAGCGGCACATTGTATTTGTCCGTTATCTTTTTTACTCTAACTGCAAGCTCATAGAACTCTCTTGAAGTGCAGTCCTTTTCTCTTAGCTGGATAACTGTACAGCCGCCTTTTACGCCCTCCTCTACCGACTGCTCGATAGTTTCGCAGGACATAAGTCCACGGTCAGTGCAGAGATAAAGCGTGTAGTCAATTTTCGATTTGTCCATTTTTTTACCCTCTTATCTTTTATCATAAAATAACTTCCATACCTGTCTTGTATGGCTTCAGCCCTGCTTTTTCGTAAAATTTTCTTGCCGATGGATTACACTCCCACACGTTGAGAGTAACATTATAACAGCCCTGCTCCTTAGCGAATTTCTTCACCGCCTCGTAAAGCACCGAGCCGATATGCTGACCTCTGCAATTTTCATCAACGCACAGATCGTCGATATACAAAGTCTTTATATCCGTGAGAACATTGTCGCCCTTATGCTCCTGAAACACACAAAAAGCGTAGCCCTTCATCACATCATTTTCATCAACTGCGGCAAATATAGGCTTAGTTTTATCCTTGAGCATATCTTTAAGCTCGTTATCAGTATACTTTTTCGCACCCTCTTTAAAAAGGTCAGGTCTGCCCTGCTGATGAACTCTCTCTACCTGATAGAGCAAGCTGTTCATTTGCGGTATATCCTTTTCACAAGCAAATCTTACGGTCATTTTTCATTCTCCTTTGTATGAAAAAGTATAATATGCAATGCAAACGGACGAACACTGTTCGCCCCTGCAAGCAACATCACCACATAAAATTTAGTGGCATCACATTGATATGATACCACTAAATCTGAAATATTGCAATACTAAACTTCTTCTATCTTAGCCTTAGCCGCAAATACCTGACTATTCATTTTGCTGATTGCGTCAATGATAGAAATATGGAAGCTTCCTGAGCCTATCTCTCCAGCATTTTCATATGCGAACTCGCCTGCTATGCCCATGCTTGCAATGCCTGTTACAGCGGCGGTATACATATCGTCACAAGCACCTGCGAATGAGCCTACAAGTCCTGTTGTCATACAGCCTGTGCCTGTTACCTTTGAAAGATATGGGTGACCGTTTGATATCCTTGCGACTCTTTTTCCGTCTGTTATTGTATCCACCGCACCTGTGATAGCTGCAACGCAGTTATACTTTGCGGCTGTTTTTTTCGCAACGGAAACAGGGTCGTTTTTCTCGTCAGCTTCCGAGGTGTCAACACCCTTTGTGGACACTTCTAGTCCTGCAAGATATGACATTTCAGAAAGGTTTCCTCTGAGTATGCTTATTTTCACATTTTCAAGTATACGCTTTGCAGTTTCATTTCTGAAATTTGATGCGCCTGCTCCAACCGGGTCAAAAACCACAGGAACGCCAAGCTCGTTGGCTTTCTTTCCAGCAGCTACCATTGACTCGACCGTTCTTGCATTGAGAGTACCCATGTTTATAACGAGAGCCTTTGAGATAGAAGTTATATCTGCTGCTTCTGCAATATCGTCTGCCATGATAGGTGAAGCGCCAATGGCGAGAATGCAGTTTGCAACGTCATTTACAGTAACATAATTTGTGATACAATGCACCAAAGGGCATATATCTCTTACCTTGTCTGCTGCTTTCGCACAGCTTTCAATTATAGTGCCCATTATGCTCTTACCTCCTTTGAGAAGCCAAGAAAATTATCAAATACTTTTGCCTTTTTAAGAGCTGTAACGATAACGATAGCAAGAACTGTACCGCCTGCACAGCTTACAAAGAAAGGCAGGATATATACTGTTATTGCTGCAGCTGGTGCGCCAACGAGAAATCTTGCAACAGGGTATGCCAGAAGTCCACCGAGGACTGACGTGCCGAAAAGCTCGCCGACATAAGCGGCAGGGAGCTTCTTTATGTACTTATAAAGCATACCTGCAACGAATGCGCCAACCATTGAGCCTGGGAACGCAAGGAGAGAGCCAAGTCCCAGAAGATTTCTGAGAAGTGCGGCTGTGAAGCCAACGCCCACTGCCCACGCAGGTCCAAGGAAAACTGCACCGATTATGTTTACAAGGTGCTGAACAGGTGCGCACTTTGAAGCGCCGATAGGGAACGAGATGAGCGAGCCTACCACTGCAAGGGCTACCAATACTGCTGCGAATACCAATTTGTGAATGTTTGTCTTTTTCATTTTTATTCCTCCATATCGTATCGCACCGCCGAACGAAAAAGAGCAAGTTATCCAGCGGCGCACAGACCGCGGCTATGCTATCCGCTCACGATCTGACGTAAATTATTTTCGGTCGGTGCTCCATTGCACCCTCTCACCCCGAAACACGGGTTCCCTCGCTGAATACTTTTTATGAAAAAGTTCGCAAGACGCTCCTCTTGCACATTACATTCTTTTTATATCTGCTCTCATGTAATTGTCCGATTTTTCGTACAATTGTCGAGCTGACATTCAATTTTTATATCATGCGGGCGAACGCTGTTCGCCCATACATCGAGTTTTCTACTTCTCTGAGCAGAATTTTACCTCTTTGCCCTCGAGTATCATGTTTGTTGTTCTAACGGCACACATCTTGCCGCACATTGAGCAGGTATGTCTGTCGGCAGGTGGGGTCTGCTCAAAGAATCTTCTTGCCTTTTCACCGTCAAGTGCTATTTCGAACATTTCGTCCCAATCCATTTTGTGACGTGCCGCTGCCATTTTATCGTCGATATCTCTTGCACCCTTTACGCCCTTTGCGATATCGGCGGCATGGGCTGCTATCTTGCTGGCGATTATGCCTTCCTTAACGTCGTCAACATCAGGAAGTCTGAGATGCTCGGCAGGAGTAACATAGCAGAGGAAGTCTGCACCGC
>ERZ780185.1222-NODE-1222-length-11569-cov-2.708442_pt1 | contig 11569 bp, 12 predicted proteins | sample MGYA00511365_ERZ780185 | MGnify/ENA primary metagenome ERZ780185 (study PRJEB29588, sample SAMEA2151606) | human gut metagenome | biome: human gut; feature: human-associated habitat; material: faeces | place: Denmark | collected 2008/2010 ...
CCGTGACACACTGCGGCGGCTGCGGTGCGGACTACCCCACCGTGGCCCACGGGCGGGTCTGCCCCCACTGCGGCAGCGAGGATACCTGGCTGCTGCGGGGCAGCGAGATCAGCATTAAAGAGATAGAGGGTGCGTAGTATGGATACCTATAAGATCATCGAAGTAAAAGAGAGCGTGTTTGCCGACAACGACCGGGAGGCGGCACGGGTACGGGAGGCGCTGAAGCAAAAGGGAACGTTCCTGCTGAACCTGATGTCCTCCCCCGGCAGCGGCAAGACCACAACGCTGCTGCGGACCATCGAGGCGCTGAAGGACGAGCTGCGGATGGGCGTGATGGAGGCGGACATCGACTCGGACGTGGATGCCGCCGCTATTGCCGGCGCTGGGGTACGGTCTATCCAGCTGCACACCGGCGGGATGTGCCACCTGGACGCGGGTATGACGGAACAGGGCCTGCGGGAGATCGGCACGGACGATCTGGACCTGGTGGTGCTGGAAAATGTGGGGAACCTGGTGTGTCCGGCGGAGTTTGACACCGGCGCGGTGAAGAACGCCATGATCCTCTCTGTACCGGAGGGCCACGACAAGCCCCTGAAGTACCCCCTGATCTTCACCGTGTGCGATGTGCTGCTCATCAACAAGACCGACGTGCTGCCCTATTTCGACTTCGACATGGAGAAGGTGATCGAATACGCCCACCGGCGCAATCCGAAACTGGAGGTCTTCCCGGTATCGGCCAAGACCGGCGAGGGTATGGACGCCTGGTGCGACTGGCTGCGTAAGCAGGTGAAGGACTGGCAAGCATGACAAAAGGCCCCGCGGCGAAAGCTACGGGGCCTTTTCTTTTTGTGAACGGCGTCTGCAGGTCAAAAGTCGGCCTTGTAAATCCCGGCGCGTTGGTTTATAATATAATGTACTGTCAAAACGGCTGCGGAATGCAACGCAGAAGAACATAGAAAAGGTGAGAATGATATGGAACGAATGAGAATTGCCGCGATCTTCGCCGATCAGGAGTCCCTGGGCGGCAAGGACGTGACCGTGTGCGGCTGGGCACGCACCATCCGCGACATGAAGACCTTTGGCTTCATCGAGCTGAACGACGGCTCCTGCTTCAAGAACTTGCAGGTGGTCATGTCCGCCGAGGAGCTGGCCAACTATAAGGACATCGCCGCCCAGAACGTGGGCGCGGCACTGATCGTCAAGGGCACCGTGGTGCTGACGCCGGATGCCAAGCAGCCCCTGGAGGTGAAGGCCCACAGCATCGCGGTAGAGGGAAAGTCCACGCCGGATTACCCCCTGCAGAAGAAGCGCCACAGCGTGGAGTTCCTGCGCACCATCCAGCACCTGCGGCCCCGTACCAACCTGTTCTCCGCCACGTTCCGGGTACGCTCCGCGGCGGCCTACGCGGTGCATGAGTTCTTCCAGAGCCGGGGCTTCGTCTATGTACAGACCCCCATCATTACCGGCAGCGACTGCGAGGGTGCCGGCGAGATGTTCCAGGTGACCACCCTCGACCTGAACAACGTCCCCAAGACCGAGGACGGGCAGGTGGATTACACCCAGGACTTCTTCGGCAAAAAGACCAGCCTGACCGTGTCCGGCCAGCTGAACGCCGAGAACTTCGCCATGGCCTTCGGCGATGTGTATACCTTCGGCCCCACCTTCCGTGCGGAGAACTCCAACACCCAGCGCCATGCCGCCGAGTTCTGGATGATCGAGCCGGAGATGGCCTTCTGCGATCTGGCCGGCGACATGGATGTGGCCGAGGCCATGATCAAGCACATCATCCGCCGGGTGCTGGAGCGTTGCCCTCAGGAGATCGACTTCTTCAACAGCTTCGTGGACAAGGGGCTGAAGGAGCGTTTGGAGCACGTGGCGTCCAGCGACTTTGGCCGGGTCAGTTATACCGACGCGGTGGAGATCCTGAAGAAGAATAATGACAAGTTCGACTACAAGGTGGAGTGGGGCACCGACCTTCAGACCGAGCACGAGCGGTACCTCACCGAGCAGGTCTACAAGAAGCCGGTGTTCGTCACTGACTATCCCAAGGAGATCAAGGCATTCTATATGCGCCTGAACGACGATGGCAAGACCGTGGCCGCGGCGGACTGCCTGGTGCCCGGCATCGGCGAGATCATCGGCGGCAGCCAGCGCGAGGAGCGCATCGAGCTGCTCGAAAAGCGCATCCGCGAGCTCGGCATGAATCCCGAGGACTACTGGTGGTACTGCGACCTGCGTCGCTACGGTTCCTGCCGTCACGCCGGCTTCGGCCTGGGCTTCGAGCGCATGGTGATGTACCTCACCGGCGTCAGCAACATCCGCGACGTGGAGCTGCATCCCCGCACGGTGGGCAACGCGGAATTTTAAGCGAAAGCCAAAAGAGCACCCATGGGGTGCTCTTTTTTCTGTGATAAAAAGGCGCGCAGGGGGGCAAAAGCCTCTCTGCGCGCTGGCACCCCCGGCCAGACTCTAACTGGCGGCCTACCGCTTAGTATTCACAGTTATAACTCACACATCGTTAATATTAGTCCTTCACGACTCTCGTAGCACACCGAATTACACAGTCTTCAGGGGAGTAAGTTCTTCATTCGACATTGTTGATACTCCGCTATATCTGCTGGTATTTCGTAGTGCAATTAGCAAAATGTTAGCAGTTTTACAGAGGAGTCAAAATCTAAATCAGTTGGTTCGATTTTGAATTATAGCATAGAACCATCGTGAATGGAAGTATTTTTTGGAGGTTTCCATGTCAGAATATACACTTGAGATCAAACAGATCGTAGATTATCCACGATGCCGGATCTACCGGCAGTTCGTGCAAGCCTTGATAGCAGACCGGAGCATTCGCGTGAGCGGAGGCTCCGGTCTTTTTTATAAGGAGGTCGAACGATGAAAAAGACTGCACAAGAACCCAAAGTGACCAAGAATCCTCTGTACCATGATAAGCCAGCACTTTCAGACCGGTAGAAATCGCCGCTCCCGCATGATATGATAAGCTTGAAGAAAAGTTTTCCTGTCCACGCAATGAATGGTTATTTTTGTTGTCTATATAAGTGAAAGGCCTTTACGCAGAAAGAAGGGAGGGCGCAATGAAAGACCATGAGATCATAGAATTGTACTGGGCGCGTAACGAGAGCGCGATTACCGCCACCACAGAAAAGTACGGGAACTACTGCCATACGATTGCATATAACATACTGCGTAACAAAGAGGATGCGGAGGAATGTGCCAACGACACATATCTCGGCGCATGGAATTCGATCCCGCCGCAGCGTCCGAGCCGTTTGTCGATCTACTTAGGGAAAATCACGCGCAACCTCGCTCTGAACCGTTATAAGCGGTATACTGCCGAAAAACGCGGACACGGACAAGTAGTCCTCGCGCTGTCTGAGTTGGAAGCCTGCGTTCCTTCGGAAACGACTGTGGAGCAGACCATAGAAGAAAATGAGTTGGCTGCCGCCATTGACCGCTTCCTGTATGCAAAGCCCAAGCTGAACCGTAACATTTTTGTCCGCAGATACTATCATCTCTATGCAATACGGGATATTGCGGACGCATACGGAATGAGCGAGAGCAAGGTGACATCTTTGCTTTTCCGTATGAGAAACGAACTAAGACGATTTCTTGAAAAGGAGGGAATTATGCTATGAAAACCGAAGTTCTTCTTCGTTCGATCGGAAAGATCAATGACGAGCTTATCGCTGACGCGGAAAGCGAAGCAAATACCAAAAGAAAGCCCGGTTGGGCCAAGTTTGGAACAATGGCTGCCTGCCTTGCACTGGTTCTCTGCACCGGCATCGCCACACATGCCATCCGAAGCAATGCGACAGCAGGTACCTTCACAATGGATGTCAACCCCAGCGTGGAATATACGATTGCCAAGAGCGGCGCCGTCAAGAGCATCCGCAGCCTGAACAGCGATGCGGAAAATGCGCTCAGCGATGTTGCGCTGGGAAAGCAGAGTGTCGAGACCGCTCTAACGCGCACGGTCGCCGCCTACGAGGCCTGCGGATACATGGAAAATGGCGAAGCGACGGTTCTGATCTCTTTTGATTCCCGTCTTGATGCGAACGCCGAGCTAAAGGCATCGCTCTCCGCGGAGATCCAGCAGGCCCTGGAGCAGACCGATGCCGTCGGCACGCTGGTTTTCCACTCCGAACTGACGGAAAACGCCGAAGCAGCAAAGATCGCCGAGGAATTCCATGTCTCCCTTGGCCGCGCCGACTGGATCCTCACCGCAGCAAACAAAACCGGGCTGCCCACGGACGAGGTTGCCCGCATGTCGTTGGACGAGCTTCTTAAATTCCAAGAGGTCTCCGGCATTTCTTCTGTCTGCGTATCGAAGTTCATCTCCTTGGAGGAAGCAAAGAAGATTGCACTGAAGGACGCCAAACTGGATGAACTGACGCAGAAGATCGTGTTCACCCGAGAGGAGCTGAGCCGCAATCAGGGCAAGCCCTGCTACCTGCTGGAGTTCTACACCGGGACGAATCAATATTTCTACCAAATCGACGCAAAGAGCGGCAGCATTATTTACGCCGGGAAATATATCACGCTTTCCGAAGCGAAAAAAATCGCCCTGGATGATGCCGGATGCGAGGATAAAGTCAGCTTTACCGAGGAAACCCTTGTGAGCGGCGGCATCAAAACGCCTTACTACCAGCTCGTCTTTGCCGATGCAAAAACACAGTGGACATACCGCATTGATGCGGTGCTGGGCACTGTGTTGGAGAAGCAACAGAAAGAAATCGTGACAACGGACTTCATCTCTTTGGATGAGGCGAAGGAGATCGCCTTGAAGGATGCCGGACTTAATGAAGCTACACAAAAGATCGTGTTCACCCGAGAGGAGCTGAACCGCAATTCAGGCAAGCCCTGCTACATCCTGGAGTTCTACACCGCGAAGAAGCAGTATTCCTACAAGGTGGACGCCAAGAACGGCAGCATCATCGAGGCTTACCACTTCATTCTTCTGGCGGACGCGAAGAAAATCGCACTGGACGACGCCGGGGTTAATGTGAAGGTGGTCTTCACGACAGAGGAGCTGGTTGCCGGCGGCATCAAGTCACCCTACTATTACTTCGTCTTTGAAAGTGACTCAGCTCGCTGGACTTACAAAATTGACGCCGTTCTGGGCGTGATCATGGATAAGACCTGCGATAAGATCATTCCCACTGCCCCGGAGTTTATCGGCTTGGAAAAGGCAAAGCAGATCGCATTAGAGGACGCGGGACTTGATGAAGCTACCCAAAAAATCGTGTTCACCCGAGAGGAGCTGAGCCGCAATCAGGGCAAGCCTTGCTACATTCTGGAGTTCTATACGGACAAGTGTGCGTATTCCTACAAGGTCGATGCAGTATCCGGAGACATCCTCGAAAAGAACATCGAGTGGCGTTCCCTTCAGGAGAGCGAGCCTGTTTCGGAAACAGTTCAGAGTTCTGATTCCAATCAGCGCAGATTAGGTTAACCACGACGAGGTGCTTTTGAGCAAGGGGCACGCCCGCAGTGGGCGAGGATATGCCTGGCTGCGATCCGGCTATTACGGCCTCTGAAGACATCCCCTTCGATGCCGCGGCCATGCTGGGAGAAGATGGCTTCCATTCGCTCATGGACTCATTGGCTACGATACAGAAGCCGTGAAATCAACAGGTGGTCATATAGAGCATACTTCGGCATACATAAATTGCCAGGAGCCGGACTGCGCGTATCACGCAGCCCGGCTCCTGACCTGTAAGGAGACAATGGTCGAAAGTAGCCTAAATTGGAAGTAAGATGAAGTCTTTTTACTTGGCGATACGCTCCAGGATTTCGATCAGCAGCTCGGTAGTGATCTTGACATCCTCGATCTTGCAGGTTTCATTGGGCGTATGCACGTCAAGAAGCGTCGGACCAACGGAGATCATGTCCAGGTGGGGATTCTTCTCCGCAAAGGCGCCGCACTCCACGCCGGCGTGTACCGGCTCCACGATCATATCCGTGCCGGTCAGATGCTTGTAGGCCTCGCAAGCGATATGGGTCAGCTTGCTGTTGGGATTGACCGCCCAGCCGGGAACATGACCCTCGCTGTCGAAGGTAAAACCGAAGCTATTGGCCAGTGCGCTGCAGATCACACCGATCTGAGTGGCCTGATAGGCAACGCTGCTGCGGGCAAACACTGTGAAGTGCACCATTAGAGCATATGTAATTCGAGGTTTTATGCCATATGTGTATATTTTACGATATACAACGGAGGATAGCAAGATTTTTAAGCTGTGCCGTTTGGGGGTAAGGCTTTTGTATAAAGCATAGATTTTTTTCCTTGCAGACCTGCCATTATCTCTGAGTACATGTCCATCACTACACAACCGCTGTAAGAACTGTGCAGATATGCCTCCTATATTTTGTGTCGTCAAAATGACAGTCATGAGCTGTGCCGACAGTATTTACCTCTTGCGTATATAGAACTTATGTTCTGTTATAGTGTTTAAGAAAACTGGGAGGAGGACGGATAGATGGGACGGCATATTCTACACGTAGATATGAACGCATTTTATGCATCCGTGGAATGTCGGCGTCGCCCTGAACTGCGGCAAAAGCCGGTGGCAGTCTGTGGTGATCCAGAAGCCCGTCACGGAATCGTCCTTACTGCCAACTATGTAGCAAAGCCACGAGGCGTCAAAACAGGCATGGCCATCTGGCAGGCGAAGCAGCTTTGTCCCGATCTGGTGGTGCTGCCTGCCGATATGAGGGAGTATATCCGATTCAGTAAGATGGCTCGCGAGATTTACGAGAAATACACCGACCAGATCGAACCGTTTGGCCTTGATGAAAGCTGGTTGGATGTGACCGGCAGCGTCGGTCTGTTCGGTTCGGCCGTGAGTATTGCCGAAGAGATCAGCGAGCGGATCAAGTTTGAGTTGGGGATCACCGCCAGCATCGGCGTTTCCGACAATAAGATCACGGCGAAGCTGGGTAGTGACTATAAAAAGCCGGACGCCATCACCCGTATCGAGCGGGATAACTATAAAGAAATTGTCTATCCGCTGCCAGCAACCGATTTACTCTATGTTGGTCCTGCCACAGAGCGCAAGCTGCGCAGTGTTGGGATTCATACCATCGGGCAGCTTGCCGAGGCGTCACCGAAGCTTCTGGAATATAAGCTGGGAAAGATGGGTCTGGTGCTGCACACTTTTGCCAACGGATTAGATATATCACCTGTGCATCGCAGTGATCATATCCGTGCCATAAAATCGGTAGGCAACAGCGCCACCACGCCGCGCGATCTGGTCAACGACGATGATGTGCGTCTCATGCTGTATCTGTTGGCGGAAAGCGTCGCCTGCAGGATGCGGGAGCTGGCATCAAAGTGTACGGTGGTCGAAGTTGCTGTCCGGGATACGGAGCTGCATTGGTACTGCCGACAAAAGAAACTGGCAGTTCCCACCTGCTCCAGTGCGGAGATCGCAGAAGTGGCGTTCGACCTGTTCCGTCGCAGCTATTCATGGATAGCGCCGATACGCAGCATCGGTGTGCGCGGCACCGATCTGGTAGATGCGACTATTGGTATACAAACGTCGCTTTTTGATAACGATAGGCATCGGAGCGCGTGGGAACAAATCGATGTGACCATGGACAGGTTGCGGCAGCGATATGGCTATATGAGTGTGAGCCGCGCCATCACCATGTCTGACCCGGCATTGGGCTGCATCAATCCCAAGGATGACCATACCGTGCATCCGATAGGCTACTTCGCAGGATAGGGGGAATATCCATGGAACTTGAAAAGAAGTATGTGCCGGTGACGGTGCATTTTGACGCCAACGGGAAGATGCGTCCTATCGAGATCGAGTTTGACGAAATACGCAGATATCATATCGACAAGATACTGGACGTGCGCCGCGCAGCCTGCCAAAGTGTAGGCGGCGTGGGAGAGAGATATACCTGCCGCATACGGGGCAGGGAGAGTTATCTCTGGTTTGAAAAAGGCCGCTGGTTCGTAGCAGCGAAGGATGGAAAATAAGAAGGAGACTGCCGGCGTTGCCGACAGCCTCCCTTGCGTAGAGAAAACTACTTACCAATACTTGGGATACTTGCTGGTACTTTGCTGATGCTTTGCATACTCCCACCAGGGAACTTGGGTGGCGAAATCAGTCAGCTTATCCCAGAACTGATCGGCCAGCGTCCCCTTGTCCACGTAGACCGTGACAGTATAGGTCTTGGTGCTGCCATCTTCCATGGTGGCCGTGTAGGTCACGGAGTTGGTGAAGTTCACCGTCTCGCCGCTGCTGGGGGTCAGGGACTTGACGCCGTTGGTAGCAATGACAGGAGCCAGCTTTGTCACATCCGTGCCGCGGGGCAGTGTGATGGTAATGGTATTGGTGCTGTTGTTCACCGCACCGGCCACGCCATTGATGGAGAAGCTGGTGATGCCCTTGGCGGTCGTTGTGGCAGTCTCCCACTGACAACTGATGCTCACATTACCATCAGGCATGATAAAGCGGTTGTTGGTGATTTTCACCGTTTCGCCACCTTCCACAGCCAGCGAGTAGGTCAGAGAGCCTTCTGCCATCTGATAGCCGCTGTCGGGCGTTATGGTTTCACAGTACCCGTATGAGGTATATGTATCACTGCCAGCAGCAAATAGCTGACAACACGGCATGAGCGCAATGCCCTCAAACCGGCATTAAAACGGATGCGGCCGCGAATTCATTGTGCTCGGTATGTATTACCCCAAGAAGAGAAGCGTAAGGTAAAACTATAGGAAATGACCGCATATTCATCATAGTCACTAAAGACAAAAGATGCAGGGACGAGTGCTGATAGCTCTCGTCCCTGCGTCTTTTGTTTCATGGTCTGGCTCCGGTATAGTCCATGTTGAATATATGCAAGCGTTGTCTCAGGCAAATGATAAGACATCCACTTTCTGCCTGCAAACAGTGTTCACAGCGCAAAGGGCGTTGGCACTTTTTCGTTTCCGCAACCGGTGTGTGCGCTGAAATGTCCACTCGCAGCGAAGGTCTTTTCTATTTGTAGATCGCATCAGACACGGCGAAAGCCCCCTTACCTTGACGCCGTGCAATGCGGATAGTCCCGCAGCCGTCCGGTGTACAGCCGGGTGTGGGGCAGCTTCAGGAAGTGGATGGGCTGGACGACACGGGCGCGCAACTCACCCGCGCCGCGCACCTCTGCGTGCAGCAGCATAGCCTCCACAAATTCCGAGCAGTAGTAGCGGTTCGACCGCTTCCAGAGGATGTGGAAATACGCCAGGAGCAGGCCGCCCAAATTATAGGAAAACTGCTCCCGCCGCGCCCACATGGCCTCCAGCGTCGCCTCCAGCGCCGCGTACCGCTCCTCGGTGATCTCCACCGCAAGGATGACGGCGGTGGTGTCGGAGAAGCGGCGGAATGTCCCCGCGTGGGGGGATTCGATGACGAAGCCGCCCCAAAAGGGGTTATAGGGATGCCTGCGCCCGAAGGAATACATCCTCGTCAGATCCTGGGACAGACTGAGGGAGGCATGGTTGTACTCCGCGCCGGTGATACGCTTCAGAATACGGGACAGCATCGTACCCGTTTGTGTGATGACGATAAAAATCTGCTTGTGCGTTCCGTTCATAAGGCTCCTTCGCATGCCGGACGGCCTGTGCGCCGCCGCGATGTGTGGGTCATTTGCGGCTCTTTCCGACGGCTCTCCCGGCAGAAAGGTGCGTCTATCTTATCAATCACAGCGATGGATGTCAAGGCGGTTCTATGTCAAGGTCGCCTTGAAAAGTGCCGGCATACCGACTTTGTGACAGTTTTGTGACACTTTCCCCGCACTTTTGCGGGGGAAGTCAGAGCCTTCTTCTGATATGATACAGACAAGGTTGATACACGACCTGAATATTTCAAAGAAGGAGCGTAACATACCATGAAAAAGAAAACAGTTTGGAGCCTTTTACTGGCACTGGCAATGACGGTAACGGCCATCGGAGCATCAACTGCGGCATTTGCCGCTGCGCCCAATCAGGCAGAGCCGCAGACCCTCATCGCTACCGAAAACGAGGATGCCATCTGGGATCAGATCGAGGCACTGGAGGAAAAAAGCGATGCCGTATTCCAGAGAAATGAAGCACTGTGGGACAAGGTGGACGAGGCCTGCAATGCCCTGCCTGATGACTACGATTTCGAGAACTTTGACGAGGCAGCGTTCATCCGCAACATGACTACGCTGACGGAGGCGGAGAAGGAAACCCTTTTGAATGACATCAAGGAGCTGAACGAGCTGGATGCCCAGATGGAGAAGCTGTATGGACAGCTGCCCGCCTGCGACAATATGCCGCTTTACGAGAAGGCACTGGAAAAGGCCGATCCCAAGGTGCTGGACGAGATCGACACGCTGGAGCAGGAGTATGACCGCCTCTGCGAGAAGAACGCCGACCTGTGGGACAAGGTGGACGAGGCTTACTTCAACCTGCCGGACGACTACGACTTCGACAACTACGATGAGGCCGCCTTCATCCGCAGCCTGAGCTTCCTGACCGACGCGGAAAAGGACGCGCTGATCGCCGACTACAACCGTCTGGTAGAGCTTGATAACCAGCTGTGCAAGCTGTACGATACCATTTGGGGCAATACCGGCTGCGAAAGCGGCATCTGCCCCTTTTGACGGCAAAGAGTTTTTCTGATATGATTAACTAAATACGACGCCGATGCTGCGCCTGTGCGCAGCATTTGGCGCTGCTTTCTAGGAGGTCACCATGGGACATTCCATCTATTTGGCGGACGATGAAAAGAGCATCCGGGAACTGCTCCATAGCTTTTTGGCAAGTGACGGATATACCGTGCGCTCCTTTGAAAGTGGTGACGCACTGCTGGAGGCATTCCGTCAGGAGCCTGCGGAACTGGTGATACTGGACATTATGATGCCCGGCACGGACGGCCTTACCGTGTGCCGGGAGCTTCGCTCTGTTTCCGATATTCCCATCATCCTGCTTACGGCCAAGGACAGCGAGCTGGACTACGTCATGGGCATCAGTCAGGGCAGTGACGATTACCTCACCAAGCCCTTTCGCCCCACCATACTGCTCATGAAGGTGAGAGCCCTGCTGCGCCGGGTGGAGATGGACAGGGGGAAAACAGCGGCGGCAGTAGATGAATTGCGCTATGGAGATCTCCGCTATTCCGCCACGGAAAATGCCGTCCTTTGCGGGAATACACCTGTTGCGCTGACCCAAACCGAGCTGCGGCTGCTCAGCTATATGATGAAGCAGCCGGAAAAGGCCTATTCCCGAGAGGAGCTGCTCAGCGCGGTGTGGGGCTTTGACTCAGAGGTGGAGACCCGCGTGACCGACGAAACCCTGCGCCGTATCCGGAAAAAGCTGCTGCAAGCGGGCAGCACCGTCAGCGTAAGCACCATCTGGGGCTTTGGCTATAAGCTGAAGGGAGCGGAGTGTACATGAAAAACATCAAACTGCGGATCGTGTACCTGATCCTTTGCTCGGCTCTGCTGCTCTTTGCCCTGTTCATGCTGGCGGTGAACCTCATTATACCTGCACACTTTGTGCGTGAGGCAAAAAAGGCGCTCATCAGCGAGGCGGAGTATCAAAACC
>ERZ780185.1234-NODE-1234-length-11477-cov-3.119769_pt1 | contig 11477 bp, 6 predicted proteins | sample MGYA00511365_ERZ780185 | MGnify/ENA primary metagenome ERZ780185 (study PRJEB29588, sample SAMEA2151606) | human gut metagenome | biome: human gut; feature: human-associated habitat; material: faeces | place: Denmark | collected 2008/2010 ...
TCGAACCCAAGACCCCAACATTAAAAGTGTTGTGCTCTACCTGCTGAGCTAGCGATTCAATCCTTCATTGCTGTTAAGCGGATGCAAAGATAGATACTTTTTTGAAAATTGCAAAATAATATCATCTTTTTTCTTATCTTTGTCCCCATTAATCCTTGATATTAATCATTATCACTGAACATTAATCATTAAATACATGGCAACAGTAGACGATAAAAAGATTATCTTTTCTATGGTTGGGCTGAATAAAACCATTCAGCAGAACAACAAGCAGGTACTGAAGAACATTTACCTCTCGTTCTTCTACGGGGCAAAAATCGGTATCATCGGTCTGAACGGTTCGGGTAAATCGACCCTGCTGAAGATTATCGCCGGATTGGATAAGTCCTATCAGGGCGAAGTGGTGTTCTCGCCGGGATATTCTGTGGGGTATCTGGCCCAGGAACCGTACCTCGACCCCACCAAGACCGTAAAGGAAATTGTAATGGAAGGCGTGCAGCCCATTGTGGACGCGCTGGCAGAATACGAGGAAATCAATCAGAAGTTTGGCTTGCCCGAATATTATGAGGACCAGGACAAGATGGACAAGCTCTTCTCCCGCCAGGCCGAGTTGCAGGACATCATTGACGCGACCGATGCCTGGAACCTTGACAGCAAGCTGGAACGCGCCATGGACGCCCTCCGTTGTCCGCCCGAAGACCAGTCCGTAGAACATCTTTCCGGTGGTGAGCGTCGCCGTGTGGCCCTTTGCCGCCTATTGTTGCAGAAGCCCGACGTGCTTCTTCTTGACGAGCCCACCAACCACCTTGATGCCGAATCCATCGACTGGCTGGAACAACACTTGCAGCAGTACGAGGGTACGGTGATTGCCGTAACGCACGACCGTTACTTCCTCGACCTCGTTGCCGGCTGGATTCTTGAGCTGGACCGTGGCGAAGGTATTCCCTGGAAAGGTAACTACTCCAGTTGGCTGGAACAGAAGACCAAGCGCATGGAGCAAGAGGAAAAGACCGCCAGCAAGCGCCGCAAGACGCTGGAACGCGAGCTGGAGTGGGTGCGCATGGCTCCCAAGGCCCGTCAGGCAAAGGGGAAGGCGCGTCTGAACTCCTACGACAAATTGCTGAACGAGGATGTGAAGGAGAAGGAAGAGAAGCTGGAAATCTTTATCCCGAACGGTCCCCGTCTGGGTAATAAGGTGATTGAAGCCAAGCATGTGGCAAAGGCGTTCGGTGACAAACTGTTGTTCGATGACCTCAACTTCATGCTTCCACCCAACGGTATCGTGGGTATCATCGGCCCTAATGGTGCCGGTAAAACTACGCTTTTCCGTCTTATCATGGGACTGGAAAAGGCAGACAAAGGCGAATTCGAGGTGGGGGAGACCGTAAAGGTTGCCTACGTGGACCAGCAGCATAAGGATATCGACCCCAACAAGAGCGTATATCAGGTCATTTCCGGCGGAAACGATCTGATTCGCATGGGAGGGCGCGACATTAATGCACGCGCCTATCTGTCCCGTTTCAACTTCTCCGGTGCCGACCAGGAAAAGCTCTGTGGGGTGCTTTCCGGTGGTGAACGCAACCGCTTGCATCTGGCGCTCTGCTTGAAGGAGGAAGGTAATGTGCTGTTGCTGGACGAGCCCACCAATGACATCGACGTGAATACGCTCCGTGCCCTCGAAGAAGGTTTGGAGGACTTTGCCGGATGTGCTGTGGTCATCAGTCACGACCGTTGGTTCCTTGACCGTATCTGTACGCATATCCTCGCTTTCGAAGGAGACTCCAATGTGTTCTTCTTTGAAGGTTCTTATTCAGAATATGAGGAAAATAAACAGAAACGTCTTGGGAAAGAAGAACCCACCCGTGTACGTTATAGAAAGCTCATGAATGACTGATTTGAGTATTTCAAAGAACAAATAGGAGAGAGGGAGGTCAGCCATAAGGCAAACCTCCCTCTCTCTTCTTATTATCTACTCGTCACTTAGGGAGTGTGTAATATACCATTATTCATGTCCGGATTCACGAATATTCATTCGTAGCACATGATACTACCAGGCCCAATCGGTGACATTATAGCTACTCTCCACTTCATCCTCAATATAATCGGGAAGATTGCAGAAGAAGTCTATGCCTGTCTTGCTTTCAAGTTCATCAATACTGATGGCATTTGCTTTGGTGTCATCCCTATTCAGCGGTTGTTCAAAAGTATAGCCGTAGTCATCACGATGTTCCACCCAAAAACCTATGGCCTGATAGGATGTAGCTATGTCAACAAGCTGATTGGCACGATGAGCCAATACGGCAATGAAGTAATATTGTGGAACAGGCAATCCTTTTGATGTGAAACCATTTGAGTCAGTAGCGGGCATCACTCCATCTCCTCCTGCCTTGGTTCCCTTATAATCTATCAATAGCTTGTCGAGCGTTCCACCTTTTGCCACATAGATTTTATCGTACACACTTCCAAAGGCATTGTCCTTGCGCACCCATGAATTGAGTAACTGCTCGAAGGTAACCCAGTAACCGCCATTGAATGAGTTGAGTTGTGGACTCATGTTGCTGAAGTAGAAAGTCTGCTTATTGGCTTCTGTAGAAAAAGAACGGTCATCGGAAGCACAGAGGTGTCCTCGGTCGAATCCGTCATTGGTATGCCAGCTATTGTCAACCCTCATACTCTCCGGCAGCAATGGGTCTACTGCCCAGGCGTCATCACTTCTGGTTACATTTTTCACCCCCGTAATGGCATCGTAGCTATAGGCCACCCAGCGAGAATGTTTCATGTGGTCGTTCCATTCCATTGCATAGTTAAGCACCTTGTTGCCACCGGCCGTAACTTCATGCTCCACGTAGGTATTACCCTCCATCAGATGTGGCATTTCGTATTCTGTCACGTAATTTTGTCCTTGGGCGGATACATTCGCATTTTTGTTTTCTATCACAATTTTTTGGGCTGCATTATGCTCCACTCCTACATTTATCCCATCAACGTATGCGATGCGAAGTTTGAACATGGCAACTTGTGAAGGAAGCTGATAGCGTACCCAATAAGAAGTTTTTGCTTTGGCCACAGCCTTGTCACTCCATTGCTTTACGGTGGAGTAATCGGGAAGTGACGATAGATTATCAGTATCAAATTCTTCTGAAAAGGTGAATCCGTCACCGGAAATAGTCTTATTGGCTGCAATACTGATTTGCGAACGGATTGATTCATCCAATGTCAAGCCTTTGCTACCATCAATAGCATATAGTACTTCACGCTTGGAACCTTGTTCAGTGAATTGAATGTCATTGATAGTGGGATGTTCATTCATTTCTGAAGAATCATCTGAGCTACATCCACAGAACAATGGCAGCAACAGGCAAATCGCTAAAATCAAATTGTAATATCTTTTATTCATATCATATATAAAATTGAAAAAGAAATCCGCAATGTCATCTACATATACTGTGATGGCAGTGCGGATTTTACTTTATTATAAAAAATTCTTTATTCAGTCACTTTAGAAATGAAGAATGCGCTTCCCACTTGATCGGAATCTTTGTAGCTGGTACGAACACCGCATATAGTAATCTTATCACCTTCAACAATACCCAGTGATTCGAACTGTTTGCTTGCGCCTTTCCAGCCTGTAAGAAGACCATAAACATATACCTTGCCGCTTTCATCTGTAATATCAAAATTACCATAAAGGGTACTTGCGATATTTGATACAGTACCGGTCAACTGGTAATATTGTGAAGGGCTTTCCTCTGCTGCAAGGAAATCAGCAACAGTAACTGTTTTTACACTCTTCACGTCCTCTGCAACGGCATTGGTCATCTGCGGAGTACCTTTGTATTCGGCACGTGGACCAACGAGAGTTACAATATCACCTTCCTTGATATTAGAATCAGCAAAATCTTTGATGCCATAGATATATACATCACCCGAGAAATCCTTGATGTAGATATTGCCATATTGGGTATTAGCAATCTTGGTCACTACACCACTAATGCGGTATTGTGTAGCACCAACCTCGGCGGCAATGAATTCAGCAACAGTAGCTTCAACGATGGCGCCCTGCTGTGAGAGTTCAGTCTTGCTTGTGTAATCTTTTTTACCGTCAGTAGTGCGGAATGTAATGCTGGTTGAACGGTCACCACCTTCGTTTCGGGCAGCCCGGAACTTCACGCAAGCATCTGTTCCTTTCTGGTCGATAGAGACAATAGACAACCATTCTTTGGCATCCTCAGGAATTTCTACAGAAACGCCGTTGCCTTTGGTTATGATATATGCCTCAAAGATACCACCCTCAACCGGAAGTACATCATTGTAGACAGAGTCGACCTTGATGAGCGATTTGTTAATCTTGAGCACAGTAACATCAACAAGCTCAACTGTAGTACCGTAGGTGGTTTTGGGACCTTGTATTGTTACCTCATCGCCTTCTTCCAGACCCAGGCTGGCAAAATTCTTCGTATTGCCTTTGGCGTCCAAAGTTCCATAGACGTAAACCTTACCGGTGGCATCCACAATGTCCCAGTTGCCGTAAACGGTGTTGGAAATATTTGAAACAACACCGGTCACTTTATAAGTCTTCTTGTCGGGACCGGCTATTACCTCGGCACAAGTAGCTTCCGAAATGACTGGCAAGCCTTGCATGATAGTCAAGTTCTGAGTTTCATTGGCGCTGCTCAGCTTCAGTTCCACTGAACGGCCATCCACAGCTTCATCAGCAGAGAATGTGATTTTGCTTTCGCCTTGAGGACCTTGAGTTGTAGAGATGGTAAGCCAATCGGCCTTGTCGTTACCTGTGATAATCCATTCGGACTTCGATTCAATTGTAATGTCAGTGCTACCTCCTTCAACCGGCAGCGCAACGTACGACTGTGAAACCTTCAATCCTGACAAGCCTATTGCTGCATCATCTTCAGCACAGCTTGAGAAAAGGGAAATCACAGCAGCAAGTACTATAAATAGATATTTTTTCATATTCTTCGATTATATTTAAATTGATAATCAGTTAAAGCAATACTTAATACCGATAGAAGCATACCAGCACTGACCAATAGCATGGTTGAGAGTCCAAGTCTTGGTGTTGCCATTTATAGACTCCGGAGTTGAGAATGTAGCAAAACCTTCAGCGTCTACACCTTCATACTTCAAGATACGGGCTTCGTTACCGATAGCAGGATTCAAATGCTTACTTACTCCCCAGCTTGAATTGAAGAAATTAAGCACGTTCTTCATGTCAAAGCTCAGCTGCAATTTGTGCTTGGCACCACATACATTCAAGTTGAAATCGTGCTTATAAGAGAAATCTACACGGTGTACCCAAGGAGAATAAAGACTGTTGGGCTCAGCATATTTACCCTGATTATTCTTAAGGTATGAGTCGTTGTGTACATAATCCATGAAGCGTGTCTTGTCATCCTCGCTAACGAAACGGAATGAACCGTCGGCAACTTGCTTGTCTGTAGGGATATAAATGGCATCGTAGTTGTAACCGTCACCGTTTATGTCGTTGGCAAGCATGTAAGAGTAATTGTAACCGCCACGCCAAGTCTCGTAAATCAAACTAAAGTGGTTGCCGCTCTTGTCGTTGATAGTGGCACTTGCAATGAAACGGTCGGGAGTAACGTTAAGGCCATTGTGCAAACGGAAGTTGTTGACACCTTCGTATGTAGAAAGGTAGTTGAGTACTGAAGAAGCATTGGAACCCGGAAGTGAAGTCACCTCCTTAGATACTGTATGCGTATAAGCAGCCATCAAATTAATCCATTTGGCAGGCGCTGCGTTCACGGTAACGCTGGTCGACCATCCGTAACCGCGGCTTGTATTCTCAAGCATGTAAGCACTGGGCAGACTCTTGCCGGCCTCGTCCGTATAAGTAGCGTCAGACGGGAATACAGGACGGTTGTCAGCACCATTGAAGCGTGTAAAGCCGTTTATATCTTTCTGGCTCCAGTCTTTCAGCATGGCGGCATTAAGTGTCTTGTTATAGATTCCTTCTACCGTCACGTTCAATGGGAATGATACGGGTACTGTATAATCCACGGCAATTGAAGACTTCCAGACCTGTGGCATTTTAAAGTCGGGATCGACGCCGCAAATGCTTGAAGGAACTGTACCGTCTTCCGGTTTGATTGTCTGAGGATAACCCAAATCATAAAGCTTTTGTTTCAGAGCTTCTGTGGAAAGGATTCCACCTTTGAATTCATCCATAGTGAAACCTTTGTCTTTTGCATTCTTGGCATTGACTTGCGCCTGATATTGAATCATACCGCCATTGGTAGGCATATTGGTAAAGAATACCAAAGGCAGACGTCCGGAGAACAAACCGCTACCACCACGCAGCTTCAAAGTATTGTTGCCAAGTATATCCCAACTGAAACCTATACGAGGAGATACTGTCAATGAGTTTCCGGGCCATTTGCCGGTATCGATATGACGACCGTTGTAGTCAAGGTCAAGAATGGCATTGTTGGTCATCAAGTCACCATTATCAAAGAAGAGTCCGTCGAAGCGCAGACCGGCTGTAACCTTGAAATCGGAACGTACGTTCCATTCGTCTTGCAAGTAGAAGCCCAATTTATTGTACTGAACACGTGATGCAGGTTCGTTTTCACCGTTATAGCCATAAGTCAAACATACAATTTCCGGAGCAGCTCCTTGAACAAAGTCATCCAGGCTGGTATAGCGATAATATCCTGTACCGTTACGGAGATACTGGTTGTCGGCCATTTGATGCTCATAGTTCAAGCCAACCATGATTTTATGATTGCCGGTATAGTAAGTTACGTCATCCTTTATATTCCACACTGTGTTGTGGACTGCGTTATTGTAAGTGAAAAGTTCTTCACCAAAAGAGATGTAGTTTTGATTGTCTTTCAAAATATCGACAAATGGGAAAATACTGGAATTAGTACCACGTACGTCATCCAACTTGGAGAATGTTGCCAAAAACTGGTTGGACAAGGTAGCAGAGAAGCGGCTGTTAAGGTCGAAAGACAATGAATGTACCAAGTTATCCAAGGAATACATGGAGTTGGCATACGACATGGCATACTGTGAAGTACGACTACCCGACATACGAGTACCACCGTCCATAGAGGAAGCGTTAGGGGCATTCCATACGGTATTCTTGGTATAGTTATAACGCAAAGCCAAGCGATGGTTGTTGTTGATGTTCCAGTCTATACGTGCCAATAATTTAGTATTCTTATTGTCGGACGGGAAGCTGCTGAATGAGCCTGTGTTATAGCCATATCTTTCTTTTGCTATATCGGACACTTTCTGAAGGTCGGCAACGGTTGCACGTGAGATGTATGCATCTGCATTGGCCACACCGTCTTCGGAAGCACGCCAGCGATTGGCAATTGCAGGAGTATTCTGCAGCTCGCCGTTTGCAAAGAAGAAGAGCTTGTTCTTGATTATCGGACCGCCAATAGTAAAACCATATGTAGTTGACTGGTCTTTCTCGCGGGCACCTAAGATTGTTTCACGATCAATGGCATCACCGCGCATGTTTTCATTCTGGTGATAAATATAAGCTGTACCTTTGTAAGTATTGGTACCTGATTTGGTAATGGCATTGATACCGCCACCGATGAAGTTGGTCTGGCGTACATCAAACGGAGATATGACAATCTGAATTTCGTCAATCGCCTCTATAGAGACCGGATTACCGCCACCAGGCAGGTTGGAACTCAAACCGAAGTTGTTGTTGAAGTTGGCACCGTCGATTGTGAAGTTGGCTGTACGACCGTCAGATCCGGCAAACGACATCCCATTACCACCGTAAGCAGACAAACGAGAATAGTCGGTAATGCTACGGCTTACAGAAGGCATGCTGGCAATCTGTGTATTGGAAATGTTGGTTGTTGCTCCGGTCTTTTCGGAAGCAAATTTAGTCTTTTGAGCTGTAACAACTACTTCCTCAAGAAGCTCTGATGATTCTTTCATCTGTACATTCAAATTGTAGACTTCACCTAATTGAAGAGTCACATCCTTGTACATCATTGTTTGGTAGCCGATGTAAGAGACTTCCACACTGTAAGGCCCGCCTGCCCGCATACCTTGAATGGTATAACGACCATCGATGTTTGTAATTGCGCCATATCGTGTCCCGGAAGGCTCGTGTATAGCCTGAACTGTTGCACCGATAATGGCTTCCTTGTCTGGGTCTGTTACCTTTCCACTTAATGAGGAGGTAGTCACCTGAGCCTTAGCTGTCATTGCGACTATCACCATAATTGTGGAAAGAATGAATCGCATTCTTTTTGCCATGAGATTTTAATTAATATGATTAAACTATTAAAAAACGTTGCAAATTTAAACAATAACTTTCAGATTACCGTTACATATCAATTACAATTTTTATTATATCTTTGGTATAAAAATGTATTTGTCAAAAGAAAACGGTGATTTTGTCAAGGACGTGCTCAATCTACCTGAAGAAACAGGTTGATTGAGCACGTCCTTGACAACCTCAATATCTTTACTTCCCCAAAATTAAAGTGGGAGAAAACGACTTTAATTTTCTCCTATTCGATTGACGGGCATGTCATGATTTTAGGTAGCTTTCTTAAAAGCTGTTTTTGTTTTGATGGAAACTGACTTCTTATCCGTATCTTTGCATATTGATTAAAAAAGAGATATTCATGGAACTTTCGGATATACTTCATAATTTGAAGATACAAGAACTTACGCCGATGCAGGAGGCTGCTAAGGAAGCCTATCAATCAGCTAAAGATTTAGTACTTCTTTCGCCCACCGGTTCGGGTAAGACACTGGCTTTTCTCCTTCCGCTGGTACAGACCTTGAAAGCGGATATACAAGGTGTGCAGGCTCTTGTACTAGTACCTTCACGCGAATTGGCTTTGCAGATAGAAACTGTGTTCAAGTCTATGGGAACTCCTTTCAAAGCTATGAGCTGCTATGGCGGACGCCCTGCCATGGAAGAACACCGGACAATGAAAGGCATTCATCCCACCGTCATTATCGGTACTCCGGGACGTATGAGCGACCATTTGAGGAAAGAAAATTTCAATGCCGCCACTGTCGTCACTCTGGTGATAGATGAATTCGACAAGTGTCTTGAGTTCGGCTTCCATGACGAGATGGCAGAGGTTATCGGGCAGCTTCCCTCACTGAAAAAGCGTGTGCTTCTCTCGGCCACCGATGCAGAGGAAATACCGCAATTTGCCGGAGTAGGAGGTGATTCCCCGTCTTCCGGCTCCCGGCTCATGAAGCTTGATTTTCTTACTCCGGAAGCTCTTGCTCCGCGTCTGCGGCTGCACAAGGTTGTTTCTCCGGAGAAGGACAAACTGGAAACCCTCTATAACCTGCTTTGTACCCTCGGTTGTCATTCCACCTTGGTATTCTGCAATTATCGTGAAAGCGTGGAGCGTGTTGCCGGGTACCTGAAAGCCAGGAAGTTCCCTTGCGACATGTTTCATGGAGGTATGGAGCAGCCCGACCGCGAACGTGCGCTTTACAAGTTCCGCAACGGCAGTTGCGCTGTACTGATATCCACAGACCTTGCCGCCCGCGGACTAGATATTCCGGGTATTGAGAATGTGGTGCATTACCATCCTCCCGTAAACGAGGAAGCCTATACGCACCGTAATGGACGTACTGCCCGTTGGGAGGCATCGGGAAATGCATATCTTGTCCTGCATGCCGAGGAGCGGGTACCCGAGTACATTTCTGAAGACATCGAAACGTACGAGTTTCCGGAGACGCTTCCCAAACCGGCCAAGCCCCGATGGGCTACCTTATATATAGGTAAAGGGAAAAAGGATAAGTTGAACAAGATAGATATTGTCGGCTTCTTGTATAAAAAAGGAGGAATGGCGCGTGAAGATGTCGGGCAGGTGGACGTAAAGGAACACTATGCCTTTGTAGCCGTGCGCCGCAGTAAAATGAAACAATTGCTGACGCTGGTACGCGGTGAAAAAATCAAGGGAATGAAAACTGTTATCGAGGAAGCAAAGTGATTTATCTTATAAATATTCATTTTATTTGCGCTTATTCTTTTGAATATGAAGTAATGAAACCGCCTTGCTTTTAGTTTCTCTAAAAGTATTATCCTTGATAAGTAAGGATAACAAAATGGTGTATATATCTTGTATAAACCATTAAAAAGTAAGCTAAATGCGGCCTAAAAATAGAATTTCATCAGGAAAGGTTTGTTTTGAAGAAATATTTCCGTAATTTCGCAAAGTCGAAAGACATTAATGAACGAAATTGTATAACCAAAACAAACTTCAAATGAAAAAGCATAATTTCAATGCAGGACCTTCTATCCTTCCTCGTGAGGTGATTGAGAATACGGCACAAGCTATTCTTGATTTCAATGGCTCAGGCCTCTCACTGATGGAAATCAGCCACCGTGCCAAAGACTTCCAACCCGTTGTGGACGAAGCTGTGGCATTATTCAAAGAATTGCTCAATATCCCCGAAGGATATTCGGTACTGTTCTTGGGCGGTGGTGCCAGTTTGGAATTCTGCATGGTACCCTTCAACTTCCTTGAAAAGAAAGCTGCTTACCTGAATACGGGTGTATGGGCCAAGAAAGCCATGAAAGAAGCTAAGGCATTCGGTGAAGTAGTTGAAGTCGCTTCTTCCGCTGAATCTACTTATACTTATATTCCGAAGGACTATACAGTGCCTGCTGATGCAGACTATTTCCACATCACTACCAACAATACAATCTACGGTACGGAACTGAAAGAGGATTTGGACGTAAACGTTCCGATGGTGGCCGATATGTCTTCTGATATTTTCTCCCGTCCCATCGACGTATCCAAATATATCTGTATCTATGGTGGTGCGCAGAAGAATCTGGCTCCTTCCGGTGTTACATTCGTCATCGTGAAGAATGACGCGCTGGGTAAGGTATCCCGCTATATCCCGACCATGCTGAACTATCAGACGCATGTGGATAGCGGCTCTATGTTCAATACTCCTCCCGTTGTCCCCATCTATGCAGCCCTGCAGACATTGCGCTGGATTAAGGCAGAGGGTGGCGTGAAGGAAATGGAACGCCGTGCCATCGAAAAGGCCGATATGCTGTATGCTGAAATTGACCGTAACAAAATGTTTGTGGGTACGGCTGCCAAAGAAGACCGTTCACGCATGAACATCTGCTTTGTGATGGCTCCCGAATACAAGGAATTGGAAGCTGACTTCTTGAAGTTCGCTACCGAAAGAGGTATGGTAGGTATCAAGGGACACCGTTCTGTAGGTGGATTCCGTGCATCCTGCTATAATGCCATGCCGAAGGAAAGCGTGCAGGCTTTGATTGACTGCATGCAGGAATTTGAGAAACTTCATTAATAATATTGTTTTTCACCACAGATTACGCAGATTTGCACAGATTGTTTTTATGATTAAACTCTGTGATAATCTGTGTCATCTGTGGTGAGTCTTTTTAATATCATGAAATTATGAAAGTATTAGTTGCAACAGACAAACCGTTTGCCAAAGTGGCA
>ERZ780185.1240-NODE-1240-length-11438-cov-2.269525_pt1 | contig 11438 bp, 16 predicted proteins | sample MGYA00511365_ERZ780185 | MGnify/ENA primary metagenome ERZ780185 (study PRJEB29588, sample SAMEA2151606) | human gut metagenome | biome: human gut; feature: human-associated habitat; material: faeces | place: Denmark | collected 2008/2010 ...
GGGCGGTTTCGCCCTTAATGCTGCGGCCAACGACCCACGTATCAAGGCAACCGTTACCTCTACCATGTACGATATGAGCCGTGTGAATGCCAACGGTTATTTCGATGCCATGTCGGCAGACGATCGCTACAAGTTACGCGAGCGGCTCAATGCCCAACGTACCGAAGATTATCGAGATGACAGCTATGCACGTGATGGCGGTGTACTCGATCCCGTAACGGACGATACTCCGCAATTCGTCAAGGAGTACCACGACTATTACAAAACGGAGCGAGGCTACCACCGTCGTTCCCCGAACTCCAATGAGGGAATTACGAAGACCAGCGTGTTATCATTCATCAATATGCCTCTACTCACCTATATCGGCGAGATCCGTAGTGCCGTGCTGATGATACACGGCGCCGAAGCTCACTCTCGCTATTTCAGCGAGGATGCCTATAAGCGGCTGACGGGCGATAACAAGGAACTGCTGATTATTCCGGGAGCTAACCATGTCGATTTGTACGACAATCTTGATGTGATTCCTTTCGATAAAATAGATACGTTTTTCAAAAAAGTCCTGAAAGAAAAATAAGAAACGGACTCCAGAACAAAGCAAATTGAGCCTCGCAGCAAATATGTTGCGGGGCTTTGCTTTTACCTTTGTGTCAGTTGAATAAATAAATAGGAACTGATATGGAAAAGAAGATTTTATTGCTTTTAGCATGGCTTATGTTAGCCGTAACAGGCTGTTCAGCCAATGACCCCCAAACGGATTCACCGGACACTCCTCCGGTCGAAAAACCGGAAGAACCCGCGGAGCCTTCGGGAAACAGAAAAATTCTGATCGTCTATTTTTCCCACACGGGCAACACACGGACGATTGCCGGTTATATTCATGATACGGTAAAGAGCGACCTTGTGGAGATTGAAACCGTAGATACTTACACCGATGACTATGACACTTTGCTGGCACAGATCAGGGAAGAAGTAGCGACCGAATATTGTCCGCCTCTCACAACCCGGATAGAGGACATCGATTTATACGATGTCATATTCATAGGTTATCCGATTTGGGTGGAAACGGCGGCCCCTCCTATCCGCTCTTTCCTGACAACACACGACCTTGCCGGAAAAACCGTTGTGCCATTCTGCACCAGCGGAACCAGTTCTGCCGAGGCGAGCTATCGGCTCATTCGTTCCCTTTGCCCGCAATCTACCGTTTTGGAGGGCATACAGATTCGCAGAGGAACATACGACACCGCATACGACCGTGTTATCGCATGGTTACAAAAAATCGGTATTGTCGAACTGAATCAAGAAGAAAACGATGAAAGATAAACAAGGTCTGTCACGCCGGGATTTTATTCGTAATTCCATGATTGCGGGAGGAGCCATGCTCCTTTCCGGCATATTACCGTCGAAAGCCGGGATACCGACGTTTACTGATAGTGAAGATTTCAATTTTTCGGGAACAGATGAATTGCTGCGCGGTGTCAGCGATATTCATCTGCACGCTGCCCCGGACTCCAAAGCCCGCTTGGGAAATGAACTGGAATTTGCCCGTGTCGCTCATGATGCCGGATATAAATCCATATTGTTCAAATCTAATGATTTCAGTAGTCATGACAGGGCATATTTAATTCGTCAGGTATTGCCGGATTTCGAGGTGTTCGGAAGCCTTTGCATGAATCGGGTACATGGAGAAAAAGTGAACACGTTCGCTGCGGAAAAGGCAGTGAATACAACAGGTAATCTTTGCCGCTGCATCTGGATGCCTACACAGGATGCTGTTTACCAGAATATCCGGCATCATGGAAAAAAAGAGGGTATTCCCGTGTTGGATGACAATGGGCATGTCCTGCCGGAAGTCGTGCGGGTAATGGAAATATGTGCTGAAGCAAACATCATTTTCGCTACCGGGCACTCTTCCCCCGAAGAAAGTATCACGCTGGCCCGCAAAGCCCGTGAAGTCGGTGTAAAGAAATTCGTTGTAACTCATGCCAATTCCGGCATCTGGAAAATGACCTACGACCAAATAAAACGATGTATTGATTCCGGGGCATGGATTGAGTACAGTTATATAACCAACTTATGGGGCCCGGGTACGGGATTACCAGACTTTGAACGGATGAGCGACAAGGAGTTTGCGGGGTTCGCCCGTATAGCCCCGGAACACAGCATCATAACGACAGACCTCGGGCAAGTGGGAATGCCCCATCCAGTTGAAGGTATGCGTCGCTGTATCCGGGCGTTGCTTGAAAACGGGTTGTCGCAGCAACAAGTCAATTACATGGTACGCGACAATCCGGCGACACTTGTCGGATTGTCGGCAATATAATAAAGAACATGAACGAAGAACAGGATATTTATTCTTTTTGGTCAATTCATGCGGCTTCCCATGCCTACCACCTTTTTCCCCGATACACGCTGGTTTATTTGTATAGCGGGCAGTTGCATTTGCGGAACCAGTGCGGTGAAGCATTAAGTATAGTCCGGGGAGATTGTGCCTTTATCGGAAGGGACAGTTACTCGCATCTTTATGCAGAACCGGAAGTGGATGCCCCATGTAGGATGTTGTACTTTTCGTTTCCAAGACATTTCCTTTGCGAGTTTTACCAAACACTGGACAGCTCGTTTCGGAAACATACAATGGAAGCTCTTCCGGCCCTGCATCTCTTGTCGGCGTGTCCCGGGATAGAGAGTTTCTTCCAGTCGTTAGTCCCTTACCTTCACCGGAAGCAACTTTTGCCGGAAGCACTATTGCAGTTAAAAACGATAGAAGTTGCTTATACCTTAATAAATATGGACAAACGATATGCGGCCAATTTGTTCGACTTTGCTGGAAAGTGCGGAATGGACGTGTTCGACCTGTTGAAGCCACGGGTAGAAAGAGACATCGTCTGGAAAGAATTTCCATTTGAGCCTGATAACAAACTTAATTGAGCTGGGCAACAAAAGTTATCTTCTCCGGCTTCCATACTTTTGTATTGTAGAAAAATTAAAAACATAATGAATATGAACGTAAAAGGATTATTGACAATGATAGTTATGCTGCTATTCAGCCTTGTTTCTTGCAGCAGTGAAGAATCGGCAACGGTAGGATCGGGAGATACGATTTCAGAAGATGCCGGAAAAATTCTCATTGTCTATTTCTCATGGGGTGGAAATACCCGAATGGTCGCCAACCACATACACGATCTTGTCGGTTGCGATATAGTGGAAGTGGAGACAGTTATTCCTTATCCCGATTCTTACGAGGAGGTAATACAAATTGCCCCCGGAGAGTTGGAGAGCGATTATCGCCCGGAATTGAAAACAAAGGTAGAGAACATGGACGAGTACGACACGCTGATTGTCGGAACCCCCATCTGGGGCGGGCATCTTACCCCGGCCATGAAGAGCTTTCTGGCAGGCTACGATCTGTCGGGAAAGTACATAGCACCCTTCTGTACGCATGGTGGCAGTGGCACGGCTCAAAGCGTGTCCGATATCCGTTCGGTATGCCCCAACTCGACATTACTCGGCAGTTTGGCCGTGTATGGAAACCGGGCTGAAAACTCTCGGGAAGAGGTTGAAAAATGGCTCAAACAAATAGGTATTATCGAATAATAACAAATAATTTAATTTTTAACAACGAGAAGCATTATGAAAAAGTTTCTGTATCTACTATTTGCCGCTTTTGTAGCGGTGGGATTGAGCGCCTGCTCTCCCGATGACAACGGACCTGATGGGCCGGAAACCGAAATCCCGGATACGCCGGAAAATCCGGATGATGGCAATGAACCGGAAAATCCGGACAACCCCGACAATCCCAACCCCGACCCTACGGGCAAGACGCTGATTGTGTATTACAGTTTCACGAATAATGTACATACCATCGTGACCGATTTGCAAACACAAATAGAGGCAGATGCGGTAAGAATAGAACCTGCCGAAGAAGGACTCGACTATGCCGCAAACAATTACGCTATCGGCAGCGCGCTGATTCAGGCTATCCGGAACAATCCGAATGACGAGAGTTCTTATCCGGCTATCAAATCCGTAGATGTGAACATTGCTGATTATGACAGAATTATCATAGGAGCGCCGTTATGGTGGAGCAATATGGCAGCCCCACTCCAAACATACCTGTTCCAACACGGCAGTGAAATGAAAGGGAAAAGCATTGGTCTGATAGTATCGAGCGCAAGCAGTGGAATCAGTGGAGTTGAGTCGGATGCCAAACGACTTATCCCGGAAGGAAATTTCCTTACTCCGAGCCTGTGGATACGTTCATCCCAAACATCCGGATGCCACTCGATGATTGCAGACTGGTTGAATGAAATCAATTAAACGAAAAGAAAGATGAAACGATTATTCATATGTTTATTGCTGCTTGTTCCGGTAATGACTTTTGCCGGATGCAGCGAAGGGAATGATGAGCCACAGGCCGAAACTCCGGATACTCCTGACAATCCGGGGGACAATGAAGATAACGATGACGGCTCGGGAACGGTTAAACCCGGGAATGGAAAAATTTTGATCGCTTGGTTCAGCCGTTGGGGGAACACGAATTATGCCTCTGACGTGGATGCCTCGACCGGAGCAAGCATTATCATCGATAAAGGAACCCGCCGGGGTACAACCGAGGTGGTGGCCCGATATATCCAAACGGCTGTCGGCGGAGATTTGCATCTGATAGAAACGACCGCCCCGTATCCGACGGAGTTCGATGATGTCCGTGATCAGAATCACGCGGAGCAGGCGGCAGGAACACTTCCGGCACTTAAAAACAGCATTGAAAACATGGATCAATACGATGTGGTTTTCATCGGTTATCCCGTGTGGGCAACCGATGTTCCGCAGGCGGTACTTTCATTCCTTTCGGCCTATGATTTTTCGGGCAAGACCGTCGTGCCATTCTGTACCCATGACGGATATGGAGCCGGCAGCAGCTATCGTTCCGTGCAGACTTCCGCATCCGGTGCGAATGTCCCTGACGGAATCGCAATCGAGGCTACGGATGTACCTTCCGCAGAATCGCGGGTACAGAGCTGGCTCGAACGAATCGGTATCGGGCGTGAAGAACCGCAAGGTAAGTCGATTCGTATTACTGCCGGCGGACATACTTTTACCGGAGAATGGCTCGACACACCGCTGGCGAATGAAATCAGGGGTATGTTTCCGCTGACTGCAACTTTAGGACGTTACGGCGGTCGCGAATATTACGGTTCCATGCCACAACGCCCCACCCATACCGAAGAAGGACAGCTCCGGTTCGAGAACGGCGACATCACCTATTGTCCCTCCAATAACACGATAGCCATCTTTTACGCGAAAGCCGATGATCCAAATATGGGACAACTTACCATGCGTATTATCCCGATAGGAAAAGTAACCTCTGATTTGGGGATTTTTGATGAGATGGACAGCCGTTTGGAGTTTATATTCGATAATGTACAATAACCAAAATTAAAAGCAATAATGATGACACCCTTGTTTATCGGCGGTATCGGCATGCAGGAAGTGTTGCTGATCGCACTCGTGGTATTGCTGTTTTTCGGCGGCAAGAAGATTCCCGAACTGATGAAAGGTCTCGGCAAAGGGGTACGTTCATTCAAGGAAGGGATGAACGAGATGAAGCAGGAAATAGAAACGGAACCTGAAAAAAAGGAATAACCGATGATGGCGGCGGAGAACAAGCAATCCTTCTGGGAACATCTCGACGTGTTGCGGGCGGCGATTGGAAAGATCGCCCTCGTAACCGTCGGGTTTGGCATGGTGGCGTTCTTTTTCAAGGAACAACTCTTTTCGGTCGTACTCGCCCCCAAGAGCGACGGATTTATCACCTACCGCCTTTTCAACCAGATTGCGGCATGGAGCGGAGGCTTGTCCGAATCTTTCTCCGTCCGGCTCATCAACACGGGACTGGCACAGCAGTTCATCATTCACATAAAGACCGCACTGTGTGCCGGAGTGTTGTGCGCCTCGCCGTATATCCTTTATCAACTCTTCCGGTTTGTGTCGCCTGCACTTTATGAAAACGAACGGTATGTTACGAGAGTGGTCGGGGGCGGCTACGTGATGTTCGGTCTGGGGGTATTGATCAGCTACTTTCTGATTTTTCCGCTGACATTCCGTTTCTTGGGGACTTATCAAGTCAGTGGCGAGGTGGATAATCTCATTACCCTCGATTCGTATATCTCAACGCTGGTGATGATGTGCCTTGCCATGGGGCTCGTTTTTGAAATTCCCATGCTTTCATGGCTGTTCGCAAAATTAGGCTTTCTTTCAGCCGACTTCATGCACCGATACCGGAAACATGCCATCGTAATCATTCTTGTCGTGGCGGCAATCATTACCCCGACTTCGGATGTCTTCACCCTATCGCTTGTCGCGTTGCCAATGTGGATACTATATGAGGTTAGTATATGGATCGTAAAACAAGCTAATTAGACATGAATAAAAAAGAATTGATCCGTATCGTTACACAAGAACTCGACCTTCCAATGTCCCAAGAAAAAGTCGCTCTCGTTCTTGATAAAACTGTCGAAATAATCCAACGAACACTTGATACGGGAGAACCTGTGAAATGGTCTGGATTCGGATCATTGGGCATTAAAGAAATTCTTCCCAAGAAACTCTATTCTCCGATGTTGAAAAAATATATCGTGTCAAAAGGCAGTAGGAAGATTGTATTCAAGGAATCCGGGAAAAATAAACGACCTATGTCGGACTAATTTTTCTCTGTTTGAACGTGTAATGCATATTGCATTCGCAATTGGCTTATAATAAATGAGATGCGAAGACCCGCGAGAATGATTTGTCTATATTCAAGTGAATTTTAATTCTACAAGAAGTGCTAATTATCAATGATTTATTATACTATATTTCGTATATTTGCGTTCGCTAAAAGAAATCTATAACTTAAAAAATATCAGGCATTATGACTAAGGCTGAAATTGTTGCAGAGATTGCAAAACAGACGGGAGTGGAAAAGACTGTGGTAATGAGCGTTGTCGAAGCATTTATGGAAAGCGTAAAGGATTCGATGATTGCAGGAAATGAGGTGTTTCTGCGCGGATTCGGCAGTTTCATCATCAAGAAAAGAGCCGAGAAGGTCGCCCGTAATATCTCGAAGAACACGACAATCACGATTCCGGCCCATAGTATTCCCGCTTTCAAGCCGGCCAAGAGTTTTTTGGCTGCCGTAAAGGAGGTTAAATAGCAAGACTCGATGGCCGTAATCAAAGAGCGGATTATTCTTCGGAAAGGCCGTCGCAGCGGAGAGAAGATGCCGCATCGAATCAATATCAAAGATCTGACAGAGGGTGACTCCTTGTTTGTCGAAATTACCATCGATAAAGCAAATGACCTTGTGTACCGATGCCTCTTCGCACCAGAACAACTTGTCGGACGGCGCAGTGTTACTTTTCGGGTCAGCGGCGAGCAGGTGTACTGGTTGTCCGGATTGCAACCGAAACCGTTGCTGAAACAGCAAGCGGACAAACTTGTTCCAGATGTCGAACATGTGGAAGAGGTCGGGCCTAAAAGACGCGGCGGCAAATCGGGCCCCCGAGAGCGTAAGGTGTTGGTATTTGATGAAGAAGGACGGCTTGAAGCGGTGTTGCGCTCTTTGAAGGATGTGGCGTCAATAACTAATCTGCGGGAAAAGTCTATCGACCGGCTCTGCAAAAACAAACGGGTTTCGTCGGAAACGGGCTATTCGTTCCGATATTGGTGGAAAGTGCTCGGATTCGATATTACGGATTTTACGCTGACTGTTTCGCAGTATGACGCACTATGCAAACGTAAATCGGAATAAAAGATGCGAAAGGCGTGGGATGAGATTCATTTCACGCCTTTTTTGTCGGCCTGCTTTTCTGTATCGGGGATGCAGATGAATGCAGTGTCTGAGAAAGTGACTTCGGCGGCTTCGTCCGGGGTGAAGATACCTTCGGATACGAGTTGCTGCATGATTTCTTGGGCTTGCTGTTCACGGGTAGAATTATTACCGGTAACAGGTTCTGATTGTGAAGCGGACGGGTGTTTCTGGTTTTTGTCCATTGTCTTGTAAGGTGGCTGTTGCCCCTACAGACCGGTTATGTTGGTATATACGAAAGCGTGGGACATCAGCTTGTCGTAATCGAGGTTCTGGTAAACCCTACACATAACAAGTAACGCCCACGCATAACGTGAGCATTCAGTCTTGTTATCCCATGTGTAGTGAATTTACCAGATTCCGATTTACGGGATAAAAGCCAAACGCTTTCCAATATTTTTCTTAAAACACCGCAAAGATAGCGATTATTTGCCTTGTTTGCATAAAGAAGCCGCAAGAACTTATGAAAATGCCTCATTTATCAGTTCTTACGGTTCGTTTTCCGGTGTCTGAAAACTATATATGTTACCGGACTTTGTACAAGGCAAGCAGCCGGTCATTTTGCATATCGGCGATGAATGTACCGTTGGAAAGGATACATTCGTGGATATGTGCATCTTCGGGATCGGATTGAAGAAGGGATTGTCGGGTAGCTTCGTCGATTGTTTGCATGACAACACCTTGTATGGTTGCTGTGGTGACATCGGCAGGCAACATCATAAGTTGTTCCAAGAGTGATTTTTCCATTGACCTGAATGTTGAGACCTTATGCCCCTCTCAGGTCCGGTTACACATGCGAAAAGCGTGGGACATTACACTTGTCGCAACACAGGCTCTGGTAAACCTTCTCCCGCAACAGATAATGCCCACGCATAACGCGGGCGTTTATCTATTTGCATTGCGGGAGATCGAAATTTACCAGACTTCGTGTTGCAAAGCAAAAGCTAAACGCTTTCTGAATATCTTAAATCTTTTGCAAAGATAGGTATTCTGCCTGAAAAAACAGGATATATAACAAAGAAAGCTACCGGAAAATTTCCGATAGCTTCGGTTTTGCGAGCAGGCTGTCCGTTATTTTGTCCTCGACGGAACGAACGTGATTCGTTTGTAGCCTTTGGAGGTGGTATATTTCTCCAACCGGGTGGAATAGAATAATCGAGGTGGAACATCTTTCATGACAAAAGAACCGAAGCCGGCCCATTTTACAGGTTCACCTGTTGCAAGGGTACGCTTGGTTATCTCAACGGCTTTGTCGAGTATCAGCGTGATTTTGTCTTGTGATATGGGCGGGTCGAGTTCGTATGATATGGCACGGATCAGTTCTTTTTTATTCATTGCTCTTGTCCTGTACGATTTGGCTATCCCACCTGTATGTCCTCGATATTGACCAGCTTGTTGGCAATGGCATAAATCGCCAGTCCGGCTGTCGTGTGAATCTGCAACTTGTTGGAGATATTACGCCGGTGGGTGGTTACGGTATGCACCGAAAGGTAGAGCGAGTCGGCGATCTCCTTATTGCTCATGCCCTTGGTGACGCAAGCGATAATATCTTTTTCCCTGTCGCTGAGCATTGCCAACTTGTCTTTCTTGTCGAGATCGTCATTATCGGGTTTGCCTACATAAACCGTATCGCCTTTCTTTCTTAACTGCTGCTCGATGAGCTTCACGGCAGGCACGAACAGCTTGTCCTCGATCATGCAGTGCGACGTCAAATCCTGCTCGCACAAAATGATTTCCAGCAAAGCCGCATTCAGCAGGTAGTTGTTCTTCTCGGGGTAGCACCGTATGATAACGTCTTTCAGTTCTTTGAGCTTGTCGCCTATGGGCGTATGCTTGCTCGCGAACTCGGAGATGGTGTAGTTCCGTTTCAAATGGCCTTGGGACAACTGCTCGACATAGGAGAACACCGTATCATTCTCATACTCCATGTGTTTGCGGACCGCCTGAAAATATTCGTCATAGAAACGTATGATGAGCATGGCGATGTCGTTGCTGTCCGAACAATCGACGGCTTCGATCAGTTTGCGGCGGATGTTCGGAAGATTGAAATCCAAGAAATATTCGTGCGACTGTTTCAGGTACCGTATCAGCGAGGGCAGCGACACATCCTCGAAATGGTAATCCCGTCCCGCTACATAATTCACCACCGCCAAAAATGTCTTCTCATCCACATGATGCGTCCGGCATACTTCCCGGACCGATTTGTCGCCGAACCCCAAAGAAATATCGAAACGCCCCAAGACCAGAATCAACGCACTGTTATTCCGGACCAAATCGCGCATTTTATCGCCGGCTTGATAACTGTTCGAATTATTCATCCTTTTTTGAAAATCTCTGTTTACGGTTGCAAAATTACTCACTTATATAATAGCAGGCAATACCAAAAAATAGTGAAAGGTAATGCAATAGCGTTTCAAAATACTAAAATCGGAGTATTGCCCGCCGTGGAATCCACGAGTAATTTTGCCGCCGGAAAATAAACATTAAAACAATTCGATATGAAACTCAAAACGATTTTAGCGATGTCTGTCGTGGCGCTTTGCTCGGCAGCATGCAGTGATGAAAAGGAGTTACCCACTGTCGCCGACATAGCGGGCCGTTACGAAGGTTACACTCTTGCGGGGTGCGCCTATTTCCAGAACACCTGTACGGCGGATGAGACCATTACCGTCACCGAAAACGCCGACGGCTCGGCCCGCGTGACTTTCACCTCCGGCTCATGGGGCGAGTTTACCATTCCGGATGCGCAGATGAGCGAGAACGGTGGCACCTACACCCTCACGGGCAGCGGACAGACGAAAATGGGCATGGGCGGCAACGTCTCTTCCTATGACTGCACATACACCGCAGAGATCGATTCCCGTGAAAAGGCACAGATGCAGTTCAAAGTTGCCGGCGTTATGGGTGGCCTGACCATCGATTTCACTACGGGTGAAGCCCCCGCCGATTTGTTGCTGGCAGGAACCTACGAAGGTTACACCGATGCCGACTGCGCCTATTTCCAGAACCGTTATACCGACGATGAAAGTCTGAAGATGACGGCCAACGGCGACGGGACACTTGCCGTCGTATTCGAATCGGCGACATGGGGCACGTTCCGGGTTGCCAAGGCTGCTGTTACGAAGGACGGCGACCAATACGAGTTCACGGGCGACGGAACGGTTTCGATGGGCATGGGCGACAATGTAAAGGACTACGCCTTCACCATGACGGGAACAAGCAACGCTGCAAAAGATGATTTCTCTATTGCATTCAACGCGCCTGCCGTTATGGGCGGATTGACAATTACCTTGCTGCCGGGCAAGGCTCCCGCCACCGCAGAGTAATCACCTAATACGAACAGAGATGTCAGTAAGCCATAAAATAACATCTATTCTGTCGGGAGTGATAGCCATGCTATCGCTCTCGGCTTGTAACGGCATATTCGAGGATATCTACGACGCTCCGCAGTCTGAAGAAACCAAGATATACGGCTTCGTCGCCGTCGATGACAAGTTGCATACGGGACGCATCTATATCGACGCCACGGACTACACCGAATGGCATTACATCGACCTGCACGGCAAGCAGGCAACTACGGTAGCCGTCGGCGAAG
>ERZ780185.1241-NODE-1241-length-11432-cov-1.739914_pt1 | contig 11432 bp, 7 predicted proteins | sample MGYA00511365_ERZ780185 | MGnify/ENA primary metagenome ERZ780185 (study PRJEB29588, sample SAMEA2151606) | human gut metagenome | biome: human gut; feature: human-associated habitat; material: faeces | place: Denmark | collected 2008/2010 ...
AACTGCCGCCATACCGATACAGTTGCCTTTCGGTATCGTTGCATTCATGGTTGATGAGAACAAATCACTGTCATGGAAATACGGTACACATTTCTGTGTCTGGCTCTTAATCGTCCAGCCCATTTTTGATGCAAGTGCCTCATTGGAATTCCATACATAAGAAGGTTCAATCTCCTCCGGGTGTGCAATCTGTTTTTCAAATTCTTCCGGTGTTAAGCCTACGCCGTGAGCTTTTGCAAGTGCCAGTCCGTAATCTTCTACGTTATAGCTGACTGCGCCTTCAATTTTTTCAATCTTGTGACAGCCGCCTGCTACCATGCCGACCATATTCACCCAGAAAATATCTTCCATGCCGCTTCCTACAAAAGTACAACCGTTTTTCTTGGCGGTAACATCTAAGATATTGGCACGAACCGGGTCTGTTGTCCAGCAGTACGTTGCTTCTTCACAGGTTGTAATCACACTGATTCCACGTGTCAGACATTTCATATAATGCGGAAAGCAGTCACTTACCAGACTAAACAGCGTTACAACGGCAATATCCGCATCCGTGTTGTCAAGCACTTCTTCCGCATTGTCGCTGATTAATACGCCGGTCTTTACACCCAGTCCCGCATAATCGCCGATATCCATGCCGACAATAGACGGATTACAGTCGATTGCACCGACAATCTGACAGCCGGTTTCATACAGGTACCGCATTGTGTACTTGCTCATCTTGCCACAGCCATACTGAATTACTTTAATCTTCTCCATAACATCCTCCAATTCTACACCGCTTCCTTTTAAAATCTGTGTCCTGCGGTGCAAGGACAGTTTCAGACGAATCCTCATTCACGCTTTCGCTTTTCACTATTCAGCATATATTACGCGAACTGATTGTTAATTATTTAACTTTCCGTTGTATTCAGTATAATGTCTAATCTTAGATGAGAGTCAAGCCTATTTTTCCATTTTTACCGGCACCTGAAGCCGCAGATACATCGAGCGCTTGCGGCTGTCAAAGACGTTCATTTCCATAATTTCTTCGCAAATATAATCACCGCAGATTTGATAGCCGTGTTCGCGGCAGTACGCCAAAAGCTTTTTCGCACAGTCGCGTTCCTCATCAAAATCTTCCGTATAAATACATGCATACATGCCATTCTCGATTGTCTGCACACAGTCTTTCATCGGAAAATCATCATCTACAAAGATAAAGATTTCTTCCGAATAAAATGTCAGTTTTTCAAACAGCTCCCGCCGCATAATCGTCCCTGCATTGCAGTAATAAACCTGCGGAATATGAAATTCCATCAGCTTATTTTTTAACTGCTTTAAAATCAATTCGTACATATCAATGTTATAATCGTAAAAATTGGTATCCACACACATCGAGTAAATCGTCCTGTCCGGTATGTATTCCAGTGTAATCGTGCCGCTTTTCGGCGATTTCTTATACCGTTCAATGCTTGCAACCGTCCTGTCAATCGCCTGCATTTTAAATTTTAATTCCTGCATCTGGACAACCGTCTGTTCCCTTTTCTGCCGTAAAATCTGCTCAATCAGATTAATATCCTGTTTATCGAACAATTCTTTAATTTCTTTTAATTCCATGCCCAGTTCTTTCATGTACTGAATCATATCAAACCGGGCATTCTGCTTGATGTCATAATACCGGTAATGTGTTTCCTCGTCTGTGTAATACGGTATCAGCAGTCCCATTGAATCATACAGCCGCAGTGTCGGTACGGTTGTGCGGTTGATTTTTGCCATTTCACCGATGCTGATATATCTGTCTTTTTTCTCCATATAATTTTTCATTCCTATTTTGCAGACATTTTAATGCCAAAAAATAAACCCTAATGTAACATTAGAGTTTATTTTATCATAAATATTCTTATTTTTCCAATCCGGGACTGCTTTTTATAGTTTTACATTAACCCCGACCATCCTCGTAAAATTACACGGGCATATATAAAAATACCCTGTATGCCGGTCTGACATATTCTTTTACATTCCAATATGAATCTGTTATTTATCCCCACACCTTTTCTGCAATTTCCTTTACCAGTGCCAGCTTTGCCCACTGTTCTTCTTCTGTAAGCTTGTTGCCGATTTCACAGGAAGCGAATCCGCACTGCGGACTTAAATACAGTCTGTCTAACGGCACGTATTTTGCCGCCTCATGGATTCTGTCAATTACTGCCTGCGCATCTTCCAACTTCGGGGACTTTGTTGTAACCAGTCCAAGTACAACTTTCTTATCACCCTCTACATATTTTAACGGTTCAAATCCGCCGGAACGCTCGTCATCAAATTCCAGATAATATGCATTGACGTTTTCCTTTGCAAATAAAGTCGCCGCTACGCTGTCATAAGCACCGCTGCTTGCATAGGTAGAATGGAAATTGCCGCGGCATACGTGTGTATTGACAATTAAATCTTCCGGCTTTCCCTCAAGCGCGCTGTTATTAATCTCTAAAAGCTGTTCCTTAATCTTTTCAAGTCCCTTTGGTGTTACGCCGAATAATTTACAAGCCGCCGGGTCTACCACCATGCCCCATGAGCAGTCGTCCAGCTGAAGATTTCTACAGCCTGCCGCATAAACCTCTTTGATAAATTCACGGTATCCTTCGGCAATATCCTTTGCCACTTCTTCCTGCGTATCGTAAAATTTCTTGGTATTGCTCCATGCAAAAGGCATAATCATCTGTTCCAGAAACTGTGCCGGTGCCGGAATGGTCAGCTTTGCAACCGTATTTTCATCTTCCAGTGCCTTTACAAATTTAAAATGCTCTACAAACGAATGATTTTTCTTATAAGAAATCTTTCCTGTCACATATGTATCATCAATCATTGCAGCTTCACCGTGGAACGGAAGTCCCGTTTCGGTTTTGCTGTGTCCGACTCCGTCAAATGCCCACATAAAATCCAGATGCCATGTTGCACGGCGGAATTCTCCGTCTGTAATAACGTGGTAACCTGCTTCTTTCTGCTTTGCAACCAATTCTGTAATTGCCTTATCTTCTGTTTTTTTCAGTTCTTCTGCGTTAATCGTTCCTGCTTCGTAATCCGCTCTTGCCTTCTTTAAATACTCCGGTCTTAAAAAGCTTCCTACAAAATCATATCGGAAAGGTGTATATAACTGGCTCACTTTATGTTTCCTCCTGCTTCCTTTGTTTTGTCGTATTATAACGGACATTTTCCTATCTGTATAATATGAATTCATTAAGGTTGTCCATAGTTTAAAACTATATCTGTAAGCTAAAAAAATGTAAGCCGCACTGACAGCCTACACTTTTTATCACCACTCCTGATAACGAGCTTACACTTTTTTTAACTCTGCACGGAACATAATCTTTCTCGTTCCGGTTAATTTTTCAAAATCAATTTCATACGACTGGGTGGACAGATTGATGTCTACAATCGTCCCGACACCGAAAATTTTATGTTCTACTTTATCGCCCACATCAAACGTCTTTTTCGGCAGCATCTGCGGTGTGGTCTGACCGTTTTGGACGACATTTCCCACACATTCCAGCAGGTTGTAGTCAATGTCCTGTATAAATGCCGACGGACGCACCGGAAAGCCTTCCGACTTTGCCGCATAACTGCTTAGATACAGCCGTGTCTTTGCCCGCGTCACCGCCACGTAAAACAGCCGCCGTTCTTCTTCCAGCTCATCTTCATTGCGCAGACGTCTGCTTGGAAACTGCCCGTCTACCAGTCCGCAGATAAACACAATGTCAAATTCCAGTCCCTTTGCCGTGTGAATCGTCATGACTTTCACAACATTTTTTTCATCGTCATCATCCTGAGCCGTAAACAATGCAAAATGTGCCAGCAGTTCTTCCAGCGAAAGCTTATCCTGATTTTCCGCTTCCATTGCGGCAATGGCTGTTATCAGTTCCGTCACATTATCCAGCCTTCGCTGTTCCACGTCCTGCTCCAGTTCCTCGCGGTATCCGAAATCCAGTACCCGGTTGACAAGCTCTTTGCATGAATACTTATCATATTCTTTGTGTAATTCCGATATATTTTTATAATAAGTATCAATAACCTCTTTTTTGACAATGCCCTGTTCAATCTGTTCGCCGAGCGCCTGAAACAGCCCAATTTCGTGTTCTGCGGCATATTTTTTCAAATCTTCTATGGATTTCTTGCCGAAACCCTTGCGCGGTCTTTTTATCGTCCATAAGAAATCCAAATCATTCGGTGCATAAACCATGCGCAGATAGGCAAGCACCGTACGGATTTCCTCCGAATCATAAAATCTTGCACCGTTTAAAATCTTATACGGAATTTTCTTTGCAAGAAAGGCTTCCTCCAGCGCTCTTGTCTGGGAAGCCGCACGCACAAGCACCGTGTGGTCTGCATATTTTTTCCCGGTTGAAACCGCCGCATCTATCTGTTCTGCAATCCATACCGCTTCGTCTTTTTCATACGGCAGACAGTTATACACCGGCTTTGCGCCATGTGGATTTTGGGTATACATCTGCTTTTCCAGACGGTTCTGGTTCTTCTCAATTAAAGAATTTGCCGCCGCTACAATCTCCGGCGTACTGCGGAAGTTGCGGCTTAACGAATAATCCACAACATTTTCATACCGCTCATTAAAATGCACCATATATTCCACATCAGACCCGCGCCAGCCGTAAATACACTGGTCATCATCGCCAACGACTGTCAGGTTATGATATTTTCCGCTTAATAAATAAAGTAAATATTCCTGATTTTTATTTACATCCTGATATTCATCACAAAGCAGATACTGACAGCGGCTCTGCCATTTTTTGAGTGCCTCTTTATACTGCGTGAGAATGTAGATTGCAAACTGTATGATATCCTCAAAATCCAGCACATAATTATCGCGCTGTTTTTTCAGATAAGAATAGTACACCTGATAAAACGGATCTTGTGTGTGACTGATTTTCTTTTGCAGGGCTTCCCTGCCGGTATCTAACATCAGCGGAATATAGGCTCTGTCCTGCTTTTCCTCACAGATTTTGTCCGCATATTCCTTTGCCGTAAAATCTTTTAACGAAAATCCCAGTTCATCGGCGACTTCACGAATCAAATCCACCTGCGCTTTCTTATCCAGAATCACAAAAGTCTTCGGATAAGAAAGGCGGTAGATTTCTTCTTTTAGAATTAAATTACAATATCCATGAAAGGTTCCCGCATAACACGTTGCAAAGTCCCCTATCATTTTTTTCAGACGGTACTTCATTTCATTCGCCGCCTTATTGGTAAATGTCATGGCAACGATGGACGACGGCTCGACATACAGCTCCAATATCAGATAGACGATTCGTTTCGTCAGTGCAAATGTCTTTCCCGAACCCGGTACCGCACGCACGCGGATATTGCCTTCTGTTGCTTCTATAATCTGCTGTTGTTCCTTTGTTGCCTGTCTTTGTGACATTTTCTACCTCCTGCGCCGCTTCCACTCCGCAGCGTCAGCGGTTATTATTTTACACATCCAATCAGTTCATGAATGTCTTCAATGTTATTTTTCTTCATATAAGCGGCGATGCCGTCTACAATCTCAACGGTTGCTGTCGGATTATGGAAATTTGCCGTGCCGACAGCTACCGCACTCGCGCCTGCCATGATAAATTCAAGGGCATCTTCTGCGGTTGCGATACCACCCATACCTATGATTGGCAGACGGACTGCATTGGCTACCTGATAAACCATGCGTACTGCGACCGGTTTTACTGCCGGACCGGACATACCGCCTGTTTTATTGGCAACTGCAAATGTTCTCCTGTTAATATCAATCTTCATGCCCGTAATCGTATTAATCAGTGAAACCGCATCGGCGCCGCCCGCTTCTACTGCCTTTGCCATTTCCGTAATATCGGTTACATTCGGGCTTAACTTCATAATAACCGGGTGCTTTGGGACTTTTTTCCCGGCCGCCGTAATCCGTTCTGCCGAAGCCGGATTCTGACCGAAAGCGATACCGCCTTCCTTGACATTTGGGCAGGAAATATTGATTTCAAGCATGTCCACCGGCTGTTCGCTTAACTTTTCCACCGCATCGACATAATCTTCCTCTGTTTTTCCACAGACATTGACAATAATCTTTGTATCATACTGCTTTAAAAACGGAATATCTCTTGAAATAAACGTATCCAGTCCCGGATTTTGCAGACCGATTGCATTAATCATGCCGCCGTAGGTTTCTGCAATACGCGGTGTCGGATTACCCGGCCACGGTACATTGGCAACGCCCTTTGTCGTTACGGCACCGAGCTTATTCAAATCAACGTATTCTGCATATTCCATACCGGAACCAAACGTGCCGGAAGCGGTTGTAACAGGATTCTTCCATTCAACTCCTGCAATATTTACGGATAAATTCATTACAGTTCTACCTCCTCTGCGTTAAATACCGGTCCTTCTTTGCAGACTCTTTTGTTATGTACCTTCGAATGGTCGTCTACCTGTGTGGACTTGCATACACAGGCAAGGCACGCACCAATTCCGCATGCCATTTTTTCTTCTAAGGACAGGTAACATTCCAGTCCGTTTTCTTTTGCATACTGCTTAATAGCACGAAGCATCGGTGTCGGACCGCATGCAAATAAAATGTCACCTTCAATTCCGCATGCCTTTACGGCATCCAATACATTGCCCTTTGTTCCGGCACTGCCGTCTTCTGTTGCCAGATACACTTTACCGTATGCTTCAAATTCATCATTTAAAAACAATTCATCACGGTAACCCAATACAATGCTCTTTTCACAATCTAACTGCTTTGCCAGCTCCAACATCGGCGGAATCCCGATACCGCCGCCAAACAGGATCGCTTTGCGTTCCTTTGATACCTTTGAAATGTCATAGCCGTTGCCAAGCGGTCCCTGTACTTCAAGGGGCTGTCCGGCGTGCATTGTTGCAAATTCCTGTGTGCCTTTTCCGATTGCCCGGTATACAATGCGCAGGGTATCACCCTCAATGCCGCAGATACTGATTGGGCGCGGAAGAAGCCGCGAACCGTCGTTAGAATAGACGGACACGAACTGTCCCGGCTTTGCTTCCTTTGCAATATTTTTTGTTGAAAAACACATTTCATAAATGTCCGTTGCGATTTCATCTGCACGTACAATCGTTACTTTTTCTCTATATGCCATTTCTGCTCCTCATTTCCGCCTACTTGTGTAATGCACCGTTAATGTCGGCAATCATATCGAGTGCCGCCTGTCTGGAAGCTTCTGCGAAATGCTCCTCACCGAATTTTGCGTACTGTTCCTTTGTATAAGCCGCAATAATGCCTCTTGAACTGTTGACAATCGCACCTAAGCCGTCTTCGTTAAAGAAATGTACCAAATCCTCTGCCTTACCGCCCTGTGCACCGTAACCCGGTACTAAAATATAAGCCTTTGGCATAATCTTACGCAGGGTCTTGCCCATTTCCGGATACGTTGCACCGACAACGGCTCCGACATAGCTGTAGTCATCACCCATACATTCACTGCCCCACTCGGCAACCTTTTCACCTACCAGCTCATAGAGCGGTCTGCCGTCAATTAAACGATCCTGAAATTCGCCACTGGACGGATTGGAAGTCTTAACAAGAATAAAGATACCCTTCTTTTCCTCCTTGCAGACCTTTACAAATGGATTGATGCCATCTGAACCCAGATACGGATTCACCGTTGCAAAATCTTCGTTAAATGCGGAAAGTTTCTTGCTTCCGACCTGTACTTTTCCCAAGTGTGCAACGGCATAGGCTTCTGATGTCGAACCGATATCACCGCGCTTTACGTCACCGATAACGACCATGTCCTTTGACTTACAGTAGTCTACAGTCTTTTGGAATACCTTCATGCCTTCAATGCCAAACTGCTCATACATTGCAACCTGTGGCTTGACTGCCGGTACAATATCATAAATATTATCTACAATCGCCTTGTTAAACTGCCAGATCGCTTCTGCCGCACCTTCTAATGTTTCACCGTATTCCGCAAATGCGGCTTTCTTTAAATGTTCCGGTATAAACTTCATCATCGGGTCTAATCCGACTACAACCGGTGCGTTCTGCTTTTTAATTTTGTCTACTAACTTGTTAATCATTTTTGTCTTCCTCTTTCTGCCGGTACAGGCGTATTTATTATATGAGTTTTGGAACGTCTTTGTCTACTATAATTTCACAGCCCGGCTTGTATGAATATACAACCTTACCGTCTGACATTGTATATCTGACTCTGCCCTTGACTGTCTTTCCGTTAAACGGTGTATTTTTTCCCATGGATGCAAACAGGGTGCTGTCAATCACATATTCTTCATTTGGGTCGATAATCGTAATATCTGCCGCACGTCCCGGAAGCAGTGTTCCTTTGTCGCTGTTGATAATCTGCGCAGGCTTATAGCTCATGCGTTCTGCCATCTGAAGCGGTGTTAAAACACCCTTGTCCACCAGCTCCGTAATCGTCAGGCTCACAGAAGTTTCAAGTCCCGTAATGCCAAATGGCGCTTCAGCAAACGGACGCTCTTTTTCTGTTCTGTGGTGCGGTGCATGGTCTGTTGAAATCACATCCATAACCCCTTCCTTTAAGCCTTCCTTTAACGCTTCACGGTCTGCCTTAGCACGCAGTGGCGGATTCATTTTGTAGTTTGCATCATCACCTGTGATATCATCTTCCGTCAGTGTAAAATGGTGTGGTGTAACCTCTGCTGTTACATCTATTCCTTCTTCCTTTGCAAGCTTTGTCATCTTCACACTGTCCACGGTTGAGCAGTGGCACAGATGCAGTCTTGCGCCTGTGTTTTTTGCAAGCAGGATATCTCTTGCCACAATGACATCTTCCACCGCATTCATAATGCCATAAAGTCCGAGTTCTTTGGCTCTGTTGCCGGCATTCATCACACCTCTTGCAACTAAATTTTTATCTTCGCAGTGTGCAAATACAGGAATTCCGACTTCCGCAGCCAGACGCATTGCCTGTCTTGCCACTCTCGCATTCATAACAGACTTGCCGTCTTCGCTGACCGCAACCGCACCGTTTTTATACAGATTTTCAAAATCCGTAATAAATTCTCCGTCCTGTCCCGCCGTAATTGCTGCAATCGGAAGAACATGGATATCTGTTACTTCCTTTGCCTTGTCAATCACATACTTCACCATTTCCACGCTGTCTACAACCGGCTTGGTATTCGGCATGACACAAACGGTTGTAAATCCGCCTCTCGCCGCTGCTCTGGCTCCGGTACGGATTGTTTCCTTATGTTCAAATCCCGGCTCCCGGAAATGTACATGCAGGTCAATCAGTCCCGGCATGACATAAAGACCTTCTGCCTCAATTACATTTTCCGCATCGGTACTGATATGTTCTGCAACCTCTTTAATAATACCGTCTTCCACAAGAATATCCCTGATGCCGTCTGTGCTGCTTGCTGGGTCTAACACCCTGCCACCTCTGATAATTGTTCTCATCTCTACCTCATTTCTGCGGCATGCGCCGCCCTCGCATTTTAATTTCTTTTATTGTTCTTATATTTATGGTTCTTCCTTACTGCTCCGGCTTCCATGATGCTAAGTACTTTTGTTCAAAATCTTTTGCAGCTGCCGGTTTTCCAAAATAGAATCCCTGTATATAATGCACCCCCAGACCTCTGAGCAGCTCGTACTGTTCCTGATATTCCACGCCTTCAACAACCAGCTTCGTACCGATGGTTTTTGACAGCTCCACAATCAGTCGTACAAATGCCTGTGCATATTCATCTTCCAGAATATCATCGATAAATGTCTTATCCACTTTGATTAAATCCAGCGGAAGCTGCTTGATATAATTTAACGAAGAATATCCGGTTCCAAAATCGTCCAATGCAATCCGCGGACCTAATTTTTTAAGCCCCTTGATAATCTCAAGGACACGGTTCATATCGTTAATAGCAAAGGACTCCGTGATTTCCAGATTAATATTCTTTGGATTTACACCCGTCTTTAAAAGGATTTTTTCAATATTTTTTACCACATCTTTCTGGAGCAGCTGAACTACCGACAAATTGACATTGACATGAAAGTCGGGATAGCCGTGCTCGTTCCAGTATCTGCACTGATTGCAGGCTTCTTCTAACACATAGTCCCCGATGGAGGTAATCAGTCCAAGATATTCTGCAAGCGGTACAAAGTCGCTCGGTCCCATAAATCCGAGAGATTTGCTGTCCCAGCGCACCAGTGCCTCACAGGATGTGCATTTTTTTGTCACTGCATCTACTACCGGCTGGTAATATACCAGAAACTCCTGAATCTCTGAGGCCACTGCCTGCCGCATATTATTTTCAATATCCAGCCGCTTGCTGACATTTTCACTCGATGTATTATCGTAAATGCTGTACTGGTTTTTACCGGCTTTCTTTGCCTCATACATGGCAATGTCCGCCGTCTTTATAATATCGTCCACTTCCGTTCCGTCGTCCGGGAAAAAGGCAACACCCATACTCATCGTACAGAAGTATTCTGTTTCCATCAGATACCACGGTTTACGGAACATCGCAATAATATTTTTAACAATCTTTTCCCAGATGTTAAAATACTGCGGCAGAATAATGATGACAAATTCATCACCGCCCATTCTGTAACAGTGTCCGCGGATTCCCGCAATTCCCTGCAGTCCTGCGGCGACCTGCTGTAACAGCACATCGCCGTACTGATGTCCCAGTCCGTCATTGATATGTTTAAAATCGTCCAAATCCATAAACAGCACGGCACCTTTTTCTTTGTCCCGCACCGCTTTACGGACAATGTGGCGCAGATCATTTTCACATTTCATACGGTTATACAGACCGGTCAGGAAATCATTGTGCGCCTGATACTCGATTTTCTGCTGATTCTTCTTTTTCTGTGTTACATCAACTGCCGTACAGACTACTGCCGCATTGCCGTTTAACCACCTCAGATCCGAAAAGTGGACCTCGTACCACAGCCCGGACTGGGCATCACAGTGTTCCTGGATGCTTTTTGTATTTTCACCTGTAAAATAAAATGTCACACAGGTCTGAATGACCCGTTTAATATCATTGCAGTTTTTCACAATATCATTTTCAAACAGCACTTCTTTCGTCTGTCTGTCATACACCATAATACCCGAATCAATACTTCCAAGAATTCCCTTTAATACCTCATAGGAATAGGATAAGGAATCTTTGCTGATACGTTCCTGCATAATGCTTTGAATTACATTTGCTACATCCGATACAAAACGAAGCTGTTCTGCATCCAGTTCTACATCGTTTGTACTGTCCGATACACACAGATACATCCGGACTTTATCTTCCGCTTTTACCGGAGCCGTCACGCTCGTTTTGATATTTGCATCCGCAAGTGCCATACGCACCGGCTCCTGTGCCGTGTCTGCCCTGTAATAGCACAGTTTCTCACCATAAAGCGGACTATCTGCCGCCGCTTTTACCTGCCGCTCTACAGTTCCCTGCGGCGCAGT
>ERZ780185.1243-NODE-1243-length-11419-cov-2.990320_pt1 | contig 11419 bp, 9 predicted proteins | sample MGYA00511365_ERZ780185 | MGnify/ENA primary metagenome ERZ780185 (study PRJEB29588, sample SAMEA2151606) | human gut metagenome | biome: human gut; feature: human-associated habitat; material: faeces | place: Denmark | collected 2008/2010 ...
CGCCGTGCGTCTGGGCAAGCAGCGAATCCGCCAGCGCGCGTAGGAATTTCGGGCGCGTGTTGAACACGGGGACGACGACGCTGATGCGCACATCCGGGAAGGGGTGCGCGCGCTGGGTCGCCAGTTCGCGCTTAGACGTGCGCTCCCGCCGGAATCGCCATTCGTCCCGCAGCAGCACCCGTGCCGCCAGCATTTCACCCGCGCGGTGCAGCGTGTACCCCGCGCCATGCATCCGCACATACGCCCGAACCCGTTCCGCCCACTGCACGCGCGTCCCTCCCGCTGACTTTCCTGCCCTCATCATACCATGCGCCGCGGGTTTTGTAAAGCACCGGGCGATTTTCTGCCAATTCGGCACATTTTTCGCAAAACCGCTTGACAAACGCCCGAAAAAGTGCTAAACTAAATCTCGTTCCGGCGATCCCGGACGAACCGCATAGGGGCATGGTGTAATGGTAACACGTGGGTCTCCAAAACCTTTGTTGAGGGTTCGAGTCCTTCTGCCCCTGCCAGAAAGCATCTGATTGATTCAGGTGCTTTTTTTGTTGTGTGAAGCCCCGCTTCCTTTTGGGTAGCGGGGCTTCAGTATCATTTGCCCAATATCTCCATTGAATACTTGAAACTTCTGTAACACTTCAGACACATATTTGTCCGCTGAATGCTTTTGCAGTTTTCGTATGCAGAGTTGCCATATTCACTTGCTCGATACGAATACGTTTTTCCACATACGCGGCAAGTTCTTGAATACACTTTATCCTCATTGGAATCATCACAACCCGTAGCAGCAAACAGCAGCATAACCATGCTAAGAATCAAGCAGATAGTCCGCAGCAACGTTCCATTTGTCTGCTGTGCGCTTTTCGTTTTCATGTCCATTTCTACTCCTCCTGATGTTTTTTCAATTCTGTTAGCCTGCGAATCAGTTCTTCTAAGACCTCCCTATTCCCGTCGTCCGCCACAATCTCTCGCAGCTTTTTGCCGCCGAAATCGTATTCTTCCATCCATGCATTGATTTCTGAACTTTCAATCAGATTCTCTGCAGACAGCCTTAATAGCCCCCGTTCCAGCGTCTCTTGGAACTTCGACTCAAATGCGTCTGCACTAAACGGACAACAATCCCCCCTTCTGAATGCAATTTCCAATTTGATAGCGTAAACATGGCATGGGTACATAGGCTCCCTCCTTTCATTGATACTTCTATTTTACCCCCCCCCGAAAAAAGTCAAGTGTTTTCTTGAAAAATTATATATTTCTGACATTTCTAACAAAAGCATGGAAAATTGTTGTGTATCTTCACAACGACTTTCGTTTCGGCGTGTAACCACATTTCAGAAAATCGGTTTTTTCTGAAATCAGCTGCCTCAACCCCCTCCAAATTTCAAATTCGCACAGAAAACGCGCCCGCCGGCCTTCCGACGAGCGCGTTTATACTATTTGGGGCTCTACTCCCGAATTCAGTGCAGGACTTGCTGGAGACCCCAGTTATCACATTTTCACAAAGGAGGTGGTCAGCCGCCGAGTTGTGCGGTGTTGCTTTAAATTACTTCTTATTCTTCTGCTCCACCATCGCCTTGACCTTCAGCGGCAGACCGAGCAGGTTGATGAAGCCCGCGGAATCCTTGTGGCTGTACAGGTCGTGGCTGTCGCCGAAGGTGGCGATTTCCTCCATGTACAGGCTGTTCGGCGACTTCACGCCCGCGTTGATGCAGTTGCCCTTGTACAGCTTCAGCTTCACCGTGCCGTTGACCGCCTGCTGCGTGCTGACCACAAATGCGGAGAGCGCCTCGCGCAGGGGCGTGTACCACATGCCGTCGTACACCAGCTCCGCGAACTTGCTCGCGACCAGCTCCTTGTAGTGGCTGGTGGCGCGGTCAAGCGTGATGGATTCGAGGATGCCGTGCGCGGCGTAGAGCATCGTTCCGCCGGGGGTTTCGTACACGCCGCGGGACTTCATGCCCACCAGACGGTTCTCCACCAAATCCGCACAGCCAACGCCGTTGCGACCCGCGATTTCGTTCGCCTTCGTCAGCAAATCCACCGCGTCCAGCTTTTCGCCGTTGATGGCGACCGGCACGCCCTTCTCGAAGTCCACCGTGACGTATTCGGGCTGATCAGGCGCTTTTTCAGGCGTGACCATCGTCAGCAGCAGGTCTTCCGGCGGCTCGTTCCACGGATCTTCCAAATCCGCGCCCTCGTGGCTGATGTGCCAGATGTTGCGGTCCATCGAATACGGGCGATCCTTCTTGACCGGGACGGGGATGCCGCGCTTTTCGGCGTAGTCAATTTCCTCCTCGCGGGTCTTGATGTCCCAGATGCGCCACGGTGCGATAATCTGCATGTTCGGGTCGAACGCCTTGATGGTCAGCTCGAAGCGGACTTGGTCGTTGCCCTTGCCGGTGCAGCCGTGGCAGATGGCAGTGCAGTTCTCCTTGTGGGCGATTTCGACGAGGCGCTTGGCAATCAGCGGCCGTGCGAAGGACGTGCCCAGCAGGTACTTGCCCTCGTAGACCGCGCCCGCCTTGAGCGTCGGCCAAATGAAGTCCTCGACGAACTCCTTGCGCAGGTCTTCGATATACAGCTTTTCCGCGCCGCACTTTTTCGCCTTCTCGTGGAGGGGCTCCAGCTCTTCGCCCTGCCCGACGTCACCCGCAACGCAGACCACGTCGCAGTCATAATTCTCCTTCAGCCACGGCACGATAATCGAGGTATCCAGACCACCGGAATAAGCCAGCAATACGCGCATCTTCGCCATAACAATCGACTCCTTTATCTTCATCCCGATTTTCATCATTTTTGTGTCCGTCTGCCGGACAAGATGGATTATACACCAAGATGAATAAAAATGCAATAGGTCTGCATAAATTTTCTCGGATTTTTTTCGGGGGGATGATGCAAGGTCTTCCACACGCCCCGTGCAGATTGCAACGTGTAAAATGTATTGTATGCTCCCAGCAGGACGACTTTGCCTCCACACGCCCCGTGCAGATTGCAACGGTTTATCAATAGTACGGATGAAATTGAAGTGCACCTTTGCCTCCACACGCTCCGTGCAGATTGCAACGTCGTAGCCGAAAAGCCACGTTGGATTAACGTTCTTTGCCTCCACACGCTCCGTGCAGATTGCAACGGCAGTAGTCTGTTTCCGTTCACTCAGCAAGTCCCCTTTGCCTCCACACGCTCCGTGCAGATTGCAACAACGGCAATCGAGAAAATCTATTCCGAACGCGACCTTTGCCTCCACACGCTCCGTGCAGATTGCAACCAAACGGGACGTGGATTAAGTTGGGAGGTGGCACCTTTGCCTCCACACGCTCCGTGCAGATTGCAACTGCATGTAGATATGGTCAATATCTTGTGGATAACTTTGCCTCCACACGCTCCGTGCAGATTGCAACGGCAGAAATGCACAGAATTGCAATATGCACTTTTTAGAACGTGTGTTGAGTCGGTAGATAGCTTTTCAGTATTGAACAAATCAATGCTGCGCTGACTATTTTCCCGAAACTCTTCTGCTGTCAAGGCAACCTTTGTTGCCATTAGCGACAGCCCCGGACGGACAATCGACCGGTTTTGTTGGTGCGAACCGCACCTGATTCTTGTGTTAGCTGATGATTCGCCTGATACCCATGCTGGGAATCGTATGCGGAAGTTCTGAAAGCCGCTGAATCGTCATGTGATGATACGCAACAAATTGAGGATAGTCACGTTGAAGTGCCTCGCGGTCAAATACTCGGTAAAGCTCTTCTCCAAACTCTTTTTGTAATTCCTTCCTATTATATTCCGGCAAGTCTCTTCTGCAATGCTGAAGCAGGAACGCCGAGTACAAATCGCGCTGAATGCGTTCACCGTCTGGCATAATGTTCCAGCGGTTTTCAAGTGCCTTCTTGATGCAAGTGTCTGTCTGGTGGTTGTACTGACTGGCGCACACATGCGTGTCAACCTCTTTCACCCCTTCCAGCCCGCGTGACTGGCATTTCTGTTTCAGCATCGTAATCAGCATGGCAGGTGCTTTGTTGGCAATGGACTTTCCAAAGCGCTTTTTGCGTTTATACCGTCCAGTCTTTTCGGAAATCTCCGTTTTATTTGCTCTGTGGACTAAATCGCAGTAACTCATGTTCTCCACAAAGAAGCAATCACCCAGTGTCAGCAGATAGTTTGCCAATTCGTTATGCTGCTGTTTTCGGATATCCGCCTGATGATGCTGAATCATAGCATACTGGTGCTGAATCCGCTTATATCGCTTGGACTTGTTCCGCGTCAGCTTCACGCCGCGCTTAAATGTTCCATCCGGATTGTAATTTTCCGGATTTGTTGCGCGTCGGCTTCTGTCCATCTTGCGCTGCAAGCGCCGCTTTTCTTGCTCTATATTCTGCACGCGGTCAGCCAATTCCAGCAGATTAACCTCCTTATCGGTCGAGTATGCCAGCGTTCGCGTGCCAATGTCGATGCCAACGACACCATGCCCGATAGGATGCTTCGGCGCACCGCTTGCCGGGTCGCGCTTCACCGCCGGCTTTCCTTCCAAAACAAGCTGTGCATACCAATGCGGCTTTGTTTTGCCGTCTTTGCGGAGGATGCGGACAAATTTCACATGCCTTTTCAACATCTCGGCCTCGTAAGGATTATCAGGTGATAATTTCAGCAAAAACTCTCTTTTTACCTTCTTGCGGTCACGATTACCTTGCTGATTCCATATAATTCTATCTTCTCGGAACATAATCTCCTTTCCACCGCTTTTCTTCTGTGAATAGCCCTGCACGGAACAAAGTTCACCCGGCTTTTTGAAATGTACTTTTCCCTTCTGCTTATAGTTGTCAACGAACACCTTATCAAAAGCAATCCACACCTGTGCTGTAATTCCATGCAACGCTACATTTGCGCCGATATTATCATTAAAGTGCTTATAGTATTTTTCCATATCAGCCTTAAAGGCATTTCTGATAAAACCGTTTTCTTCCAAAAATGCTTTTCTCTTTTTTTCTAATGCCCACTTTTCCTTCTGATTGCTGGCAGTATCAATCATTTTCATGATTTCTTGGTATTCAGGCATTCTTTCAACTTGGCATTTCTTCTTTAGTTCAGCATGAACCAGCGTATTATACAGCTGCCGCGCAATCTCGAAACGCTTTTCAAGATGGTCGGACTGCCATTTTTCCAGTTTAAGGGGCAGCGTCAGACAACAAGTCGCCCCGTCTTCCTTTTTCTCCTCATTGTCCACGAGTGTCCCTCCCCTTCCTTTGCTTTTCCACCCCATTATACCGCATCTTCTCCTCATTTTCAAGCAAGAACAGCAAATTCGACATTCATCCGCTGTTTTTTTGTTGTACAGCGCTTTTTGCATTTGTCCTCTTCGCCCATCTATCCGCCATTCCATTCATCCCGTTCCGAAAACGTATTAAATTGTGAAAAAAATATCGTTAAAATCGTGTCGGCCACTTGACAAGAGCTTAACAATCTGATACACTGTTCTCGTCACCCCGACAAACACCGACATTCCCCGTTCGCGGGCGCATCCCCGCAGGACGGATGAAGCATAAGGAGAGAGTATCATGGCGAAAGAGTATCCGATCGTCGATAACGTGGAGAGCTTCGAGGCGGCCCTCGCCCGCGTCCGCGCGGCACAAAAGGTCTATGCGACCTACACGCAGGAGCAGGTGGACAAGATTTTCAAGGCAGCTGCCCTCGCCGCGAACAACATGCGCATCCCGCTGGCGAAGATGGCGGTGGAAGAAACCGGCATGGGCGTGGTGGAAGATAAGGTCATCAAGAACCACTACGCCGCTGAATACATCTACAACGCCTACAAGGACACTCAGACCGTCGGCGTGCTGGAGCGCGACGAAGCATTCGGCATGATGAAGGTTGCAGAACCTATCGGCGTTGTCGCGGCGGTCATCCCGACCACCAACCCCACGTCTACCGCCATTTTCAAGACGCTGATTTGCCTCAAGACCCGCAACGGCATCATCATCTCTCCCCATCCGCGCGCGAAGAAGTCCACCATCGCCGCCGCGAAGGTTGTGCTGGAAGCTGCTGTGGCTGCCGGCGCGCCCGAAGACATCATCTCGTGGGTCGATGTTCCCTCGCTGGAGCTGACCAACATGGCGATGAAGGAAGCCGACATCATCCTTGCCACCGGCGGCCCCGGCATGGTCAAGGCGGCGTACTCCTCCGGCAAGCCTGCGCTGGGCGTCGGCGCTGGCAACACACCCGCGATTATCGACGAATCCGCTGATGTGAAGGTGGCCGTCAACTCCATCCTGCACTCCAAGACGTTCGACAACGGCATGATCTGCGCGTCCGAGCAGTCCACCATCGTACTGGACAGCATCTACGACGCGGTGAAGGCGGAGTTCGCCAAGCGCGGCGCGTACTTTCTCGAAGGCGAAGAGCTGGACAAAGTGCGCAAGACCATCATCATCAACGGCGCGCTGAATGCCAAGATTGTCGGTCAGAAGGCGCACACCATTGCCAAGATTGCGGGCGTGGACGTGCCGGAAACCGCCAAGGTGCTGATTGGTGAAGTCGAATCCGTGGATATTTCCGAAGAGTTCGCGCATGAGAAGCTTTCTCCCGTGCTGGCGATGTACCGCGCCAAGGACATCGACGATGCGTTCGACAAGGCGGAGCACCTGATTGCTGACGGCGGCTACGGCCACACCTCTTCTATCTACCTGAACGCCGTCACCCGCAAGGATTTGATTGACCGCTTCGCCGCGCGCATGAAGACCTGCCGTATTCTCGTCAACACGCCTTCCTCTCAGGGCGGCATCGGCGACCTGTACAACTTCATGCTGCGTCCGTCGCTGACGCTGGGCTGTGGCTCGTGGGGCGGCAACTCCGTCTCTGAGAACGTCGGCGTCAAGCACCTGCTGAACGTCAAGACTGTTGCCATCCGGAGGGAGAATATGCTGTGGTTCCGTGCGCCTGAAAAGGTCTACCTCAAGAAGGGCTGCCTGCCCGTCGCCCTGAATGAACTCAAGGCAGTTATGGGCAAGAAGCGCTGCTTCATCGTCACCGACGCGTTCCTGTTCAAATCCGGCTTCACCAAGGCGATTACCGACAAGCTGGATGAGCTGGGCATCGTCCACACCACGTTCTACGATGTTGCGCCCGACCCGTCCCTCGCCTGCGCGAAGGAAGGTGCCAAGGCGATGACCTCCTTCCAGCCGGACTGCATTATCGCCATCGGCGGCGGTTCCGCAATGGACGCCGGCAAGATTATGTGGGTCATGTACGAGCATCCGGAAGTGGACTTCCTCGACATGGCAATGCGCTTCATGGATATCCGCAAGCGCGTGTACACCTTCCCGAAGATGGGCGAAAAGGCGTACTTCATCGCCATCCCGACCTCTGCTGGCACGGGCTCCGAAGTCACCCCGTTCGCCGTCATCACCGATCAGGACACCGGCGTGAAGTACCCGCTGGCGGACTACGAGCTGCTGCCGAAGATGGCGATTGTGGATGCTGACATGATGATGTCCGCGCCGAAGGGCTTGACCTCCGCCTCCGGTATCGACGCGCTGACCCACGCGCTGGAAGCCTACGCCTCCATGCTGGCGACGGACTTCACCGACGGTCTGGCAAAGCAGGCGGCTCAGCTGATTTTCGAGTACCTGCCCGCGTGCTACGACAACGGTCAGAACGAGCCGGTTGCCCGCGAAAAGATGGGCAACGCCGCCACGATGGCTGGCATGGCGTTCGCGAACGCGTTCCTCGGCGTCTGCCACTCCATGGCGCACAAGCTGGGCGCGTTCCATCACCTGCCGCACGGCATCGCCAACGCGCTGCTGATTGAGCTGGTCATCCGCTACAACAGCGCCGAAGTTCCCACGAAGATGGGCACCTTCCCGCAGTACGCCTATCCGCACACGAAGCGCCGCTACGCCGAATTCGGCGAGTACCTCGGCTTCAAGGGTGCGAATGACGACGAAACGGTGGAGAACCTGATTCGCAACATCCATGCCCTGAAGGAGCGCGTCGGCATCAAGAACACGATTCGCGACTACGGCGTGGACGAAGAGAAGTTCCTCGCGACGCTGGACGAAATGTCCGAGCAGGCGTTCGACGACCAGTGCACCGGCGCGAACCCGCGCTACCCGCTCATCAGCGAAATCAAGGAAATGTATCTGAAGGCGTACTACGGCGAGTAATGCGCCATTCTCCCCGGCTTGGCAGGAATGCTTCTGCTGGGCCGGGCATTTTTGAGCAAAAAAATTTCGTCCGCTTGCAGGAATGTCGTATTTGGGCAGCGAATAGATATTTAGGACAAATATCGACTTTCGCGTTCTCCACTGCCGCTTTACCAACCAACAAGCGCAGGAGGGGACGAAGCAGTCCAGAGGGCGACCGCAGACTTCGTCTGTTTCCATTGCCCTCTGGTCGCGTCCGCAGACGCGAATCCTCGCATAAACACGCGGACGTTGTGTGATAGCGTCACCAACTCAATCGCAAAAAGGGAGGCCAGAGGGTCACAGACCCTTTGGCAGGTCAAGGGCAGCGCCCTTGCGCCTCTCCCCCAATAAACATGAACCATATAGAAGGAGGTTTCCCTATGGATTTGACGCATGTGATTGCCGAGCGGGAAAATAAGAAGATTTACCGCGACGGCGCCAAGGCCATCAAGGTGTTTGCCGAAGGGTACAGCAAGGCGGACATTCTGAACGAAGCGCTGAACACGGCGCGCGTGGAAGAGACGGGTCTGCCGATTCCCAAGCTCCTTGCTGTTGACACGGTGAACGGTCAATGGGCGATTACGACGGAGTTCGTTGAAGGCGACACGCTGGCTGCGCTGATGGCGGCGCATCCGGAAAAGGAAGACGAGTACCTGAACCTGTTTGTGGACATTCAGATGAAGGTTCACGCCTGCACCTGCCCGATGCTCAACAGCCTGACGGAGAAGATGCAGCGCAAGATTTCCGCCACCGACCTCGACGCGACCACCCGCTACGAGCTGCACACCCGCTTGGCGAGTATGCACGTCCACAAGAAGGTCTGCCACGGCGACTTCAACCCGTCCAACATTATCTTGAAGCCCGACGGACAGTGGTACATCCTCGACTGGTCGCATGCCACGCAGGGCAACGCGTCCGCTGATGTTGCCCGCACCTACCTGCTCTTCGTCCTGGAAGGCAAGGAAGCGCTGGCGGAGAAGTACCTCTCCCTCTTCTGCAAGAAGAGCGACACCGCCAAGCAGTACGTCCAGCAGTGGATTCCGATCGTCGCCGCGAGCCAGTCCCTCAAGGGCAAGCCCGAAGAGCGCGACCTGCTCATCCGCTGGGCAAGCGTTTGCGAATACGAATAATCATCAAAGGGACTGGCTTCGGTCAGTCCCTTTTTTCGTGGGGATGGGAGACGCTCCATGTAACCATTTCCCCGCATTTGTTGAAATCTGCCACATTTGCAATTTTCCCCATGTAACCAACTTTTCATCCTCTTTTTTTCGTGGTATCATTATTATAAGAAGGGGGAATTTGCCCTTTTCAGACTTATCTGCCGCGATTGCTTGTCAACCGCCTCCACAATCAGCATGAATGAATTATACACGGCAAATATTGCTCTCAGCGTCTTCGCCATGGCGATTATGCTCTTCTCCCTGCGCGGCGACATCAGCCAATCCAAGATCCGAAACCTGCTCTGCGGCGGCCTGTACGCCACCATCGCCATTTGCGCGCTGTGTGAGTGGTCGGGCGTGCAGATGGATGGCACGCCGCCCGCGCTGATTCCGCTGCATATCGCCGTCAAGACCATCGAACTTTCGCTTGCGCCGCTAATCGGGCTGTTCGCGGGCTGCGTCATCCATCCCTGCCCGCGGAAAGTGGTGCATAGGCTGCTGTGCCTTGCGGGCTTCCACGCGCTGCTGGTGCTGCTCTCGGCGTTCACAGGGCTGATATTCTATGTCGATGGGCAGAATTTCTATCACCACGGGTTGCTCTACGTGCTCTACATGCTCGCCTACGGGGGCAGCATGGTGTTCTTCCTCGTGCAGATTTGGTTCGCCTGCCGCGCCTACCAGTACACTGGCGGCACACAGCTGATGCTCGCGACGCTGTTCGTGCTGTTAGGGCTGATGGTGCAGCTGTTCCTGCCGACGGTCAAAATCGACTGGATTACCATCAGCTGCGGCGCGCTGATGATGTCGAAATTCTCCAGCGACATGGTGCTGCAAACCGACGGGCTGACGCAGCTGGTCAACCGCTTGGGCTACGAGCATTATCTGGCGCGCCTGCGCGTGCCTGCTACCATCCTGATGTTCGACGTTGACCGCTTCAAGGACGTCAACGACTACCATGGGCACTTGATGGGCGACGCCTGCCTGCGGACGATTGCCGGCTGCATCCGCCGCGCGTATGGGAATTACGGGACGTGCTTCCGCATCGGCGGCGACGAGTTTTGCGTGATACTGACGCGGCGGAACGCGCAATACAACACCATGACGGAGATTTTCCAGCACCTGATGGATGCGGCGCGGGCGGAGAATCCGGTTCTGCCGATGGTATCGGTGGGCTGTTCGCATTTTAATCCGTCGACGGATGATTTGGCGGATTCCTTGGCGCGGGCGGACGCGCGGATGTATCAGAATAAGGAAGCGCATAGATAAACACAGCCGCGACGAGTGAATATGCTCGTCGCGGCTGATTTTTATTCACCTGTATCCACCGCAGTGTTGGCAGTAGCGCGCTTCCTTCGGGTTGTCTAAGCCGCAATACTTGCATGTCGACATTCGGAGTGCGTGCTTTTGTTGATATTACCGATTCACATACGCGTCGATTTCATTCCGGCTGGAGATTTGCAGCTTCTCAAAGATGCTCTCCATGTACGACTTCACCGTGTTGACGGAAACGCCCATCAGCGCGGCGATTTCCTTGTTGCTGCGACCCTTCGCGGCAAGCATGGCAATCGAAAACTCGTAGGGTGTGAGCGCGTCGGTCACCTGCAGCGTCGACACGGGGTTGTGAATTTTCATCCACCCGCGGCTGAAGCGGTAGACCGACTGCACAATCTTGTTGTACGTTTCCGGCTCCTGCTTGCGCAGCGCGCGCTCCACTGCCCCTGCAAAATGCCGTGATGCTCCACAAACGGGTGGATGTACCCCTCGCGGCTGGCGATGCTCCACGCGGCATCGAACTTCTGCTCCGCGCGTTCATCCTGCTTCAGGCTCATGCAAATCATGCACAGGACGATGTTGAGGTAGATGCTGTCAATTGGGTAGCGCGTGCCCGCCATCAGCAGGGCGGATTCGGCAATGCCCATCGCGTGTTCGTATTCGCGCCGGATGTAGAGCGCGTGGGCGATGGCGTACATGGCGAAATACTGCATTCCGGGCGGAAGAATACCGATAGCGGGGCGGATAGGGGTCAAGTCGAGCTTCTCGGAGTGGAAGAACACGCTGATGAGCGCGTCGGTAATGCTGCTGTAC
>ERZ780185.1266-NODE-1266-length-11279-cov-7.485656_pt1 | contig 11279 bp, 13 predicted proteins | sample MGYA00511365_ERZ780185 | MGnify/ENA primary metagenome ERZ780185 (study PRJEB29588, sample SAMEA2151606) | human gut metagenome | biome: human gut; feature: human-associated habitat; material: faeces | place: Denmark | collected 2008/2010 ...
CCATCGCCGCGCTGCTGCAGGCGCGCTGCGAGCGTCTTACAGATATCCCGGAGAAGGTGGACTTCTTCGATGCGTGCCCGGAGTACGACGTGGAATTCTTCACCAACAAGAAATCTAAGACGAACCCGGAGGTCTGCAAGGCCATGCTGGAGGCGGCTATTCCCATGCTGGAGGCGTTGCCCCAGTGGACGGACGAGGCCATCCACGATGGCCTGATCGCCTTAGCTGAACAATTGGGTGTCAAGAATGCCACCCTCATGTGGCCGGTACGTATCGCTGCTGCCGGCAAGCTGGTCACCCCCGGCGGCGCAGTGGAGATCTGCCGCATCCTGGGCCGTGATGAAACGCTCCGCCGTCTCCGCGCCGGCCTGGAGAAGCTGGCATGAAAAAGCAGCTTTGTGCCATCGCCGCTTTCTGGCACAGGGAATATGGCCGATTTGTCGGCATAACTGCCCTTGCTTTTTTGGCACTGACCGTGCTGGCTTACATTGTCGGAAGACTTGTCCCCAATGTTCCCGTAACCATTATACGCACCTTCAACGAGAGCATTGCCGACGCCGGTATTATCCGCGATGATGGCAGCTTCAGCGCGCTGGCCCTGTTCGGCAACAACCTTCGGGCTATGGTGATGACCGTGCTTTATGGTTTTATACCATTCCTGTATCTGCCGGCACTGTCTCTGGGACTCAACGCTGCGATCATCGGTATGCTTGCCGCACTGATGGATGGCCAGTGGCTTCTGCTGTTGGCCGGTCTTGTGCCCCACGGCATCTTTGAGGTCCCCGCCCTGCTGCTCAGTCTGGCCGCCGGACTCTGCCTGTGCAGAAATATCAATCGATATATCCGCTGCAACGAAAAAGGTATGATGAAGCCCCTGCTTCTGGACCTGCTTCGCGTGGTGGGATTGCTGGTGGTACCACTGCTGGCCCTGGCCGCTGTGATGGAGGCCTATGTCACTCCGCTGGCTATGCAGCTGTTTATGTAGTCCCCGTTTCCCATACGGTTTGTTTTTCCCGCGGCGCCGCCGCGTACTTGATTTTGAAAGGATTGATCCCGCAATGTGTGAAAAGACCACGAACGTTCCCGCTCTGTTTGGCAAAATGGTGTTTGGTGAGCAGCAGATGCAGCAGCGTCTCCCTGCCGCCGCCTACCAGAAATGGCAGCAATGCCTGGCCCAGGGAACGCCGCTGGATCGTACCACCGCTGGCGAGATCGCCAATGCCATGAAGGATTGGGCCATCGAAAAGGGTGCCACCCATTACACCCATTGGTTCCAGCCTATGACCGGCGTTACCGCCGAAAAACACGACAGCTTCATCACCCGCGACGGCAAAGACGGCGTGGTCATGGAGCTGAGCGCCAAGGAACTGAGCAAGGGCGAGGCGGACGCCTCCTCCTTCCCCTCCGGCGGTCTGCGCGCTACATTCGAAGCCCGCGGCTACACTGCATGGGACCCCACATCTTACGCCTTCGTCAAGGACGAGACGCTGTATATCCCCACCATTTTCTGCTCGTACAGCGGGCAGACGCTGGACAAAAAAACGCCTCTGCTGCGCTCTATGCGTGTGCTGGACAGGGAGTGCATCCGTATCCTGCGGCTGTTCGGCAACACCGAGGCGCAGCATGTCACGCCGCAGGTAGGCCCTGAGCAGGAGTACTTCCTGATCGACGAGAAGGTATACCGCCAGCGCGAGGATCTGAAGCTGTGCGGCCGCACGCTGTTCGGTGCCCGTCCCTCCAAGGGGCAGGAGCTGGACGACCACTATTACGGCGCCATCAAGCCCCGCGTGGCCGCGTTCATGCGGGAGCTGGATCAGGAGCTGTGGAAGCTGGGCGTGCTGGCCAAGACGGAGCACAACGAGGTTGCGCCTGCCCAGCACGAGATCGCGCCCATCTACTCCGATGCCAACAGCGCCTGTGACAAAAACCAGCTGACCATGGAGCTGCTGAAAAAGGTCGCCGCCCGCCACGGTCTGGTGTGCCTGCTCCATGAAAAGCCCTTTGCGGGCGTCAACGGCAGCGGCAAGCACGACAACTGGTCCCTGGCCACTGACACCGGCGAAAACCTTCTGAAGCCTGGCAGCACCCCCAGCCAGAACGCCCAGTTCCTGCTGTTTCTGGCGGCGTTTATCAAGGGCGTGGACGAGTATCAGGAGATGCTGCGCTGCTGCGTGTCCTATCCCGGCAACGATCACCGTCTGGGCGGCAACGAGGCCCCTCCCGCCATCATCTCCATCTTCCTGGGCGATGAATTAACGGCTATTCTTGATGCCATCATTCAGGGCACTGAGTATGTGGACATCACCAAGAAAAAGCTCACCATCGGCGTGGACACTTTTCCGGAGATACCCCAGGACACCACAGACCGCAACCGCACCTCTCCCCTGGCCTTTACCGGTAACAAATTCGAGTTCCGTATGCTGGGCTCCTCTCAGTCCATCGCCAGCCCCAATGTGGTGCTGAACACCATCATGGCCGAGGAGCTGAGCCAGTTCGCCGACATTCTGGAAAAGGCCGACGACTTCCAGTCCGCGCTGCAGAAGCTGCTGCACGACACCTTCACCGCCCACCAGCGCATCATCTTCAACGGCAACGGCTATGATGACGCCTGGGTACAGGAGGCCAAGCGCCGGGGCCTGGCCAATCTGCGGGACACGGTGGACTGTATGCCCGCCTACATTGACAAAAAGAACGTCGATCTTTTCACCAAGCACGCCATCCTCACCGAGACGGAGATGCGCGCCCGATACGAGATCCACCTGGAAAACTACTGCAAGGTGTCTGTCATTGAGGCCAGCACCCTGCTGGACATGGTCCAGCGTCATATTCTCCCCGCCGCCAGTGCTTACGCCGACCGCCTAACCCAGACGGCCTTTCACAAGGAGAACAGTGTCCCGGCCTTGTCCGCCCGCATGGAAAAGACTCTGGCCCAGCGTGCTACCGACCTGGGTGAGAAGCTGTTTGATACCTGCGAGGCGTTGCACGCTGCCCTCAGCGATGCCCCCGCCGCGGACGGCGGTATCGACGCCGCACGGTACTACCGCTGCGAGATCGTTACCCGCACCCAGAAGGCCGGCGAGCTGATCGGCCGGCTGGAATCGCTGGTGGACGCCAAGGCGTGGCCGTATCCCACCTATGCGGATATTCTTTTCAGCGTGTGATCCAAAACATTGTAATTCTGTACAGAACTCACTCTCCTCGCAAAAAGCCTCCCCGGTCAAGAGCGTTGACATAGGAAAACAAGCAGAAACCCAGTAAAATCAACGCTTTTAAGGGCAGAGGGCAAACAGGTTAGCTCAAAAATTGAATAACCAAGCGTCAAAAGGGATGTTACCGCAAGGCAGCATCCCTTTTCGCATACGCCCACGCCGTAGATTTTGAGAAAAGTCTACGGCGTTTTTTTCTGCCCAAATCTGAGAGGAGGTGCAGCCACAATGTACTTTACGAACGGCAGCAGCCGTGCGTTTGAAATGCTCATGCGGGGAAAGCCCGGCTTTGACCGCTACGAAAACGGCGGCTGTGCCGACTGTGAGGATTGCAATACCTGCCACTTTTACCGTCCGCATTGGAAGTACCAGTTCTGTGTGTACGCGGAATGTCCGTATGAGCCGGGCAAGCTGACCGCCCTCCGGCGCGGCACGGCGAAGTGAGCGAAAGGAGCTGATAACCTATGGCAGTATTTCGGGTGGAGCGCAACAGTGGGTACACCGTCATGTCAAACCACCATCTGCGAAATAAGGAGCTGACCTTGAAAGCCAAGGGGCTGTTATCGCAAATGCTGTCCCTGCCGGAGGATTGGGACTATACCCTTGCGGGGCTGTCCCATATCAACCGTGAGAGCATCGACGCGATCCGCACCGCCGTATGGGAGCTTGAAAAAGCCGGATATATCCTGCGACGGCAGGGACGCGATGAAAAAGGCAAAATGACTGCTATCGAATACACCATCTATGAGCAGCCGCAGCCGATGTTGGAAAATCCAATACCGGGCAAACCGATGTTGGAAAATCCGACAACGGATAATCCGACGTCGGAAAATCCAACGCAATTAAATAAAGATAGATCAAGAACTAACTTACCAAAGAAAGAAAAATCAATTACAGATCTATCAAATACCGATTCCTTTCCTATCCTTTCCCCTGACCCCTCACCTTGCAGGGCTGCGCCGGAACGGAAAGGAACGGAAGCGTTCAAACAGAGTGCCGTAGATATTTACCGTGAAATCATCATGGAGAATATCGAGTATGACACGCTCACGCAGAACCCGAAAATGGACAAGGAGCGTTTGGACGAGATCGTAGACCTCATGCTGGAAACTGTCTGCTCTGCGCGAAAGACGCTCCGCATCGCTGGCGACGATTACCCCGTCGAGCTGGTAAAGAGCAAATTCTTGAAGCTGAACAGCAGCCACATTGAGTTTGTCATGGACTGTATGCGGGAGAACACCACGAAGATCCGCAACATCAAGCAATATCTGCGGGCGGTGCTGTTCAACGCTCCGTCTACCATCGACAACTACTATACTGCCCTCGTCGCGCACGACATGGCAAGCCCTGATTGGGGCAAGCCGAAATCGGGCATCCCGGACTATTCCTGTTCGCCGGACGAAAGCCTATGAGAATATGGCTGATCTGGCGGGTGCGCCCGCCCTGACTGCGGCAGAAAAATCGAAAGGAGTGATAACCGTTGCAGGAAGAAGTAACCCGAAAGACGATTGCCCTTGCAATCAAGACGGCAAAGCTGGACGGAAAGGTGCTGCAAGCCGCGCTGCGGAAGCTCTTGCAGCTCTACCGCAAGGCAAGGGACACGCCCCGTCGCGGCAAGCAAACGCTGAAACAGCTTATGCGGCATGGCACGGGAGTTTCCAATATCGAAATCACCGATGCGAATATCAAAGTCTTTGAAAGCACGGCGAAGAAATACGGCATTGACTTTGCGCTGAAAAAGGCAGATGACCGATACCTTGTGTTTTTCAAGGGACGGGACGCGGACGTGCTGACGGCAGCGTTTCGGGAGTTTTCCAAGAAAAAGCTGGACAAGGAGCGCAAGCCCTCTGTGCGGCGCGACCTTGCCGAGAAGAAAGCCGAAGCCGCGCAGACCGCCAAGCGGGACAAGGTGAAAAATATGGACAGGGGGATCGACCGATGAAGCCGGAAATCAAAAAGCAAATCATACTCCATCTTCCGTATCTCGCCTTTGTCTATCTGTTTGGAAAGGTCGGACAGGCGTTCCGGCTGGCGCAGGGTGTGGATCTGTCTGCAAAGCTGCTGCATATCGGGCAGGGCTTCTCCGCTGCCTTTGCAAGTGCCGCCCCCAGCTTCCATCCCACCGATCTGCTGATTGGGCTTGCCGCAGCCGTCATTATCCGGCTGGTGGTCTACTCCAAGCAGAAAAACGCCAAGAAATACCGCAAGGGCATGGAGTACGGCACGGCGCGTTGGGGTACAGCGACAGACATCAAGCCGTTCATTGATCCTGTCTTTGACAACAATGTGCTGCTGACGCAGACGGAACGGCTGATGATGTCCAACCGCCCCAAAGACCCGAAGAACGCGAGAAACAAGAATATTCTTGTCATCGGCGGCTCTGGCAGCGGCAAAACACGATTTTTTTGTAAACCCAATATCATGCAGCTTCACAGCTCGTATGTCATTACTGACCCGAAAGGCAGTTTGATTTGCGAGGTGGGACAGCTTTTGCAGCGGGCAAAATACCGAATCGCCGTTCTCAACACCATCAACTTTTCCAAGAGTATGCACTATAACCCCTTTGCGTATTTGCGCACGGAGAAAGACATTTTGAAGTTGGTCAACACCATCATTGTCAATACCAAGGGCGAGGGCGCACAAAGCACCGAAGATTTTTGGGTGAAAGCGGAGCGCCTTTATTACACGGCGCTGATCGGCTATATCCACTACGAAGCGCCGGAGGAAGAAAAGAACTTCATCACCCTGCTTGACATGATAAATGCCAGCGACACCCGCGAGGACGACGAGGATTATAAAAATCCTGTGGATCTTCTGTTTGACCGATTGGAGGAACGCGAGCCGGAGCATTTTGCCGTGAAGCAGTACCGCAAATACAAATTGGCTGCTGGAAAAACCGCCAAGAGCATCTTGATTTCCTGCGGCGCAAGGCTTGCACCCTTTGACATCAAAGAGCTGCGCGACCTGATGGCGTATGACGAAATGGAGCTTGATACCATTGGAGATAGGAAAACGGCGCTGTTCCTCATTATGAGCGACACCGATTCGACCTTTAACTTTGTCATTGCCATTCTGCAATCCCAGCTCACAAATCTGCTGTGCGATAAGGCCGACGACGTGTACGGCGGGCGGCTGCCTATTCATGTGAGGTTCATTCTCGACGAGTTTGCCAACATTGGACAGATCCCACAGTTCGACAAGTTAATTGCCACCATCCGAAGCCGTGAAATATCGGCTTCTATTATTTTGCAGTCGCAAAGCCAGCTCAAAGCGATCTATCGGGATAACGCCGATACGATTGTCGGCAACTGCGACACCATGCTGTTTTTAGGCGGTAAGGAGAAAACCACCCTGAAAGAAATCTCGGAGATATTGGGCAAAGAAACCATCGACAGCTTCAATACCTCAGAGAATCGGGGCAAGGAAATCTCCCACGGCTTAAATTATCAAAAATTAGGAAAGGAGCTGATGACGCAGGACGAAATTGCAACAATGGACGGCGGAATGTGTATCTTGCAGCTACGTGGTGTACGCCCGTTCTTCTCCAAGAAGTATGACATCACCAAGCACCCACGCTATAAGTACCTGTCCGACGCCGACAAGAAGAACACCTTTGATGTAGAACGCTACATTCGGGTGCAGCGAAAAAAGAAGAAACATCCCTCGGCAGTCATTGTGCCGGAGGAACCGTTTGACCTCTATGAGATTGAGTTGTCCGACGAGGACGCTGATTTTACCGCCGCAGAATAACGCGGCAAAAGGAGCTGTTTATGGAACTCTCGAATTATCAGGCATTTATGGAATGTATGCGCAAATGGGAAAAGATTGGCTGCAACATTCTCTGCGGTCTTGCCCTTTGGGAGCAGATGCAGGATTGTGACAGGCGTGGTGTTCCCTATACGGACATCGACATTGAAGCGGTTTCGCAGGATGTAGCCTACCGCCTTATGATGTCGCATGACAGGCTGTATGCACTCGCCCTGTACGAATGGACAGAGCAGCACTTCGCCCAAAACAGCAACACTTCCGATGCCGCAGCCGGAGAAAACGGCTGCAATTTTCCTACACACAACAATTCAACATGATTTTATGGAGGTACGAATATGGCATTTTTCAATAGCGCAGTTGGTGTTTTGCAGACCCTCGTGATCGCACTCGGTGCAGGCCTTGGCATTTGGGGTGTGATTAACCTCTTGGAGGGCTATGGCTCGGACAACCCCGGCGCTAAAAGTCAGGGCATGAAACAGCTCATGGCTAATTAGATGTAATAAAAGCGGAGAAAGGAAAAGCACAATCCAGACGGAACCGGCGGTGTAGTCAAGAAATATTGTGGAAACGCAAGATTTCTGCTATAATGGGTATAAAACACTTGACGATGGAAAGAAAGGCGGGAAGCCTATGCACATTAGTTATCAGCCACTATGGAACACACTGAAAGAGCGTGGCATGAGGAAAGAGGATTTGCGGCTTGCCGCCGGTCTTACCACAAATATGATTGCCAACATGGGCAAGGGAAAGAATATCAGCATGGAAACGCTGGTTCGCATTTGTGAAGCCTTGAATTGTGGTATTATGAATGTGATTAAATTAGAACAGGACAATATCTAAAGCGATATAATTTTATATTTGATTCGATTTGCACAAAAAATTAAATTTTAATGGTGTATATTTTCTATTGTACCCAATGTAAATAAGTGCTATCATAAAATAAAACAAGTACATTTGAAACATTTTATGATTTGAGAGTGTGCTTGCAGGTTAGTAGCATATTGCCAATAACTGAATACAAAAAATGTAGGTTCTGGTCATTTTAGAAAGGAGCATTGTTTATGAAAAAATTTAGTAAAAGATTGTTTACCTCGTTGGTAGCGTTTTGTATGCTTTTTTCTGTGAGTGCGGTTCCTGCTTTTGCAGCGGAAACAACAACGGAAATAACGGATACTCAACAGCCGGTAGTCATTGGAGAATATGACGGATACTTAACCGATGTTATGATTTCCGATGGTGTCACCAAAAGAGCAGTCGCTAATGTTCGTATTAACTCTTATGCAACTTATGATGAGGATGATGGGATTCAAGTTCATGTGAAGTTGTATGTACCGTGGTATGAATCTCCAAAACCGGAGTTCACTGGTATGACTGGTACAGTTAATGTGCTTATGAACAAAAAATCCACCAATACGGCATTTGCAGAATTAGCCGACGGTGAAGAAACAATCGAAACTGATGTGGATACTGGAAGAACAGGTAATAGCGGAGATAAGGGAACGGTTTCTGTTTCTGGTGTTGCTACCGCTAATAATGCCTTGGCAGGCGGTGGAGCTTTCGCTATTTCTTACCCTGTGACACTTCCCTAATTAAATGCAAAACAGTTGTGAATTAAGGTTGGTAATAGGTAAAATGAAACGGTTATTGGCAATATGCGTATGTTTTTTTATGTGTGTAGGCTTATGTTCGTGTGATTCTTCCCAAACTCGGTCGGTATCATCATATAACTGGTCTTTAGAATTTATTACTGATTTAGATGGTAATATGTTATTCTCAGGTTCAGTGCATGATGACATACCAGTATTGGATTTGACATTGAGTTTTGAAGAAAAAAGTTTTATCTTAACAGATAACACTCATAAACAAGAATGGACAGGTACATATTCGCTTGAAAAGATTGACAATTCTTCTTCGAAACTCGGATTAACTTTTGAAAATTTAGAGGAGCCTGTTACAGGCGTATATGGAACAAGAGTTTATTCTGATGATTCAGAAAGCGCAACAATTACATTACAAACTGATGAAAATATCCTGTCTTTTGTTGGAGAAGATTCATAAATAAAAACAGCCGCTGTAGGAACAAAATCCTACAACGGCTGTTTTTATTTCCACGGCCTGCGCCGGAAGTTCATACCAGACTGTTTTATCAGCGGGGATTTCTTGAACAGCTTTTTCAAAAGGCTTCGTTCCTCTTGTGAGAGCCGCTTGTATTTGAGCCGGAACGCCTTGCAGAATATCTCCGTGAATTGCTGAACCCTGTCCCCCGGAGATTGCATGGCCTTTTGTACTTCCCGTATAAGTTCATCGGCAGGCGTGGTATCCGGCGCACTTTCGCTGTCATTTTCGTGCGCCTTGCGTATATCATGGAGAATGACGTCCCATGTTTTGTGCGTCACATGGCAGAAAAAATCTTCTTCCTCTATCTGACAGGCTTCCAACACTTTGATTGCCCGGTCTGCCGCAGCTTCGGGGTGTTCTTCCAGTACCATAGCCCGTAAAGCAGCCAGTGAGCTGTTTGTGTCATGGAAGTGCATGGTTGCTATCCCGTCCACATAGATTTCTGCGTCTGCCAGCAATTCCTTAAATTTTTCATGGGAGATAATCTCACACAGCAGCCGGTTATTGAAGCGTTCACTTTTCAGCAGTTCCACGACTTCATCACTCAAATGTAATTCTTCTATCGGGGTGTTTTCATATCTCCGATTATTGGTAAGGCCGAGCAGATAGTCAACCGACACCTGATAGAAGTCTGCCAGCTTCAACAGGCTGCCGTGGTTAATTTCCTTGTATTCGTCGTTGTCGTTTTCATAACTGCCGAGGGCTGATTTTGAAATGCCGGTTTCCTGTGCCAGTTCTTCCAGATTCAAGCCCCGTTCCACCCGTAAATCTTTCAGGCGTTCCTGTACGGAAATGCGGGTTTTCATAAACACATCGCTCCTTCCTGCGGCTGGCTGCCGCTGTTATTCCTTATTATACCATATACCGTTCCGAAATCGTGGAATTTTTCGATTTTGGGGCGGTTTTCCTATTTTATGGACATACGGGAAAGGGTTCAAAAATGAGCTATGATTAAGTCAGTTCATCGATGGATTATTTCCAATCGAATGACCGGCCTGATGGGATATGCTCCCCGGCGATGTAGCGCAACGACCTGCGGCAAGGAAATGGAGGAACCTTGACCGCAGCGAGCGTACCAACGGGAACGAAACGCCGCTGTGAGATTCAGGGGCAGGAACGACAGCAGGACAACCCGGCAGAACTGATACCAAAACGCTACCCAAACACGACAAATCGGCGGGGTGTAGTCTGCCCCGTCCGTAATACTATGGGGCATTTCAAAGCGGCTCTATGGCCGTATTTTCCTTGAAAATCGCCCCGAAACATGACACCAAAAACCTTTATCCGCCTGTTCCCGTTGTTACGGCTGAAATGGGCGGATTTTCTATGATAGGAGGCACTATGCCGAGAATGAGCAAGAAACGGAAGTTGGAGCTTTCCTTCTTCCTCAATGACCGGGGGCGTGTGGCCTACAACGACCTGTGCCGGAAGTGCCAGCATAAGTGCAAGCAGAGTTTCCGGGCTGTCGTGATAGACTGCCCCCATTACCTGTCAAAACGAGCCAAGCGAAAGGAGAAAATCAGTTAAATGGAATTTGAATTTATGAGCGCAGACACGGTTCTGCCGCCTTGTATGCCGCTACCCGCCGCAATGCTTCGGCTGCCGATCAGCAGCACAGCAAAAGTCATGTATGCCCGTCTGCTGAACACCACCCTTACGGCAGGGATAGAGGATAGCAACGGCATTTTGTTTGTCCGTTTTCCTATCATGGAATTAGCGGCAGCCCTCTCCCGCAGCCCCGTCACTGTGAAGCGTTCCCTGAAAGAATTGGAGGACATCGGGCTTATCCTGCGGGTGCGCCGGGGTGTGGGAGAACCAAACCGCATTTACACGCTGCTTCCCAAAGGAGGGCTGCCATGATAAATGAGAAGCTGGAAAAGCTGAATCAGGAGATTGCCAAAGGCGAAGCCAGACTGCGGCGGGCGCAGCATGAAGAAAAGATACTGGAACACCAGATGAAGCAGCTTACCCGGAAGGAACGGACGCACCGGCTCTGTACCAGAGGGGCAATGCTGGAAAGTTTCCTGATAAGGCCGGAAGTGCTGACGGACGATGATGTGATGGACATTCTGAAACAGGCATTTTCCCAAACTGGTATGAAGGAAGCTGTTGCGGAGAGCGTGAAAGGTCGGGTATCCGGGAAACCCCTTACGGAGTAAGGGCGCAACTATACACCGGTCAAGCCGG
>ERZ780185.1267-NODE-1267-length-11278-cov-2.054709_pt1 | contig 11278 bp, 10 predicted proteins | sample MGYA00511365_ERZ780185 | MGnify/ENA primary metagenome ERZ780185 (study PRJEB29588, sample SAMEA2151606) | human gut metagenome | biome: human gut; feature: human-associated habitat; material: faeces | place: Denmark | collected 2008/2010 ...
GACACAGGATGTCAGCGATATGTACTCTCTGGCTGCCAGTCAGGATTTGACCCGAAAAGCAATCTAAAGGAGGTATTTAAACGACAAAAAGCCCCCTACTCCGTAGAGCAGGGGGCTTTTTCAGGTGCAAAGGTCATCATAAACCAGATTGTTGCGGTCAATCTGGTCTATGGTTTCCTGAGTGTCATGGTCATAATCAGCAAAAATCGGTTCATAGATCTGGCAGAATTCAAGGTCGGCGATATTTGTCGTGCAGCCGCTTAATCCGCTCAGACTCAAAACGAGTATTGCGAGCCACATTCGCTTGATGTATCGCATTGAGCTGTCCTTTCTGTTTAGTGTCGATTTTTTTTATTTTTTCATTTTTATTTAAATTATTTTTTTGAATTTTTAAGATATGATTTGATAAATCTTCTTTATTACTTTGAATTAAAATTTGAATATCAAAATTACAAGTTTTTAAAAAAGTTTTATAGGAATTTAATATTGATTCTTTTTCTAAATTAGATTTTAGATTAAAATTAATTGGTGATATTTTTAAAATTTTAATAAAAGAATTATTTTTTAATTTAATTATTCCGCTGTCTAAGATTTTTTCAAAGGGTAACCATTGCTGGACAGTTTGTATTTTTTTTATAGTATTTCCTCCTTTCTTTTTTTATATAATACCTTAAAAAAGTTGATTTGTCAACAAAAATCGTTCGACAAAATTCGACAGGAATAAATTACCAATATTTTTTTGAATATTTTTTTTGAAAAAATCCATAATAATATCATAAGGTTTGTATTGATTGAACTAAGAATTATATGAGGTCTCTTAAGGTTTTGTATAATTCGAGCTAAGATGTTTTATAGCTAATTTTGGTTATAATATGTCGGAGCTGAAGGTCATACCATGTATGTGTAGGCTATATTTTGTTTTTTCTTTGTTTATATGGTTCAAATGTGTGTGTTGTGGCCGAGTTAAGATTATATTAATATCTAAATTTTATCTTACCTTAGGGATTGCTTTTATTCCCTCTGGGAGGAATGTAGTCTCTTTTGATATTTTTATAGTCGAGCGACTGATTAAAACAGTTGGCTGATTGTTTGAGTATATAGCAATATATACCAGATGAAAAAGTTATTTGTTTTAGTTTTAGCTGAAGATTGATATAGGCTTTATCTATAAAAGCTCTAGGGGGTTATCCCTAGAGCTTTTAGATTTATATATCCAAGTTTCTTACAAATTTTGCATTTTTTTCAATAAATTCTCTTCGTGGTGCTATTTCGTCACCCATTAATACTGTAAATATTTCATCTGCTTTTACTGCATCGTCCATTGTAACTTGTACTAATGTTCTTGTTGCTGGGTTCATTGTTGTTTCCCATAATTGTTCTGGGTTCATTTCTCCTAAACCTTTGTATCTTTGTATATTCATTCCATCTCTACCAAGTTCGGCTAAATGTTGTTCAAGTTGCTCATCTGTATAGCAATAAACATCTTTCATCCCTTTTCTTGATAATTTGTATAGTGGTGGTTGTGCTAAATATACGTTTCCATTTTCTACTAAAGGTCTCATGTATCTAAAGAAGAATGTTAATAATAATGTTCTAATGTGTGAACCATCAACATCGGCATCTGCCATTATTATTACTTTTCCATAACGAATTTTTGTTACATCAAAGTCTGCTCCAATTCCTGCACCAATTGCTAGAATTACAGGGTTTAATTTATCATTTCCATATATTTTATCTGCTCTTGCCTTTTCAACATTTAACATTTTTCCCCAAAGTGGAAGTATTGCTTGGAATTTTCTATCTCTTCCTTGTTTTGCACTTCCTCCTGCTGAGTCTCCCTCAACTATATAAACTTCACATAGTGATGCATCTTTTTCACTGCAATCAGCTAATTTTCCAGGTAATGTTGATCCTTCTAGAGCATTTTTTCTTCTTACAAGTTCTCTTGCTTTTCTTGCTGCTTCCCTAGCTCTTGATGCACTTATACATTTATCTAATATTGCTTTTGCAACCGTTGGATTTTCTTCTAAGAAAGATGATAAAGCTTCATTCATTGCACCTTGTACTAATCCTGTAACTTCACTATTTCCTAATTTTGTTTTTGTTTGACCTTCGAATTGAGGTTCTTTAACTTTTACAGAAATAACTGCTGTTATTCCTTCTCTTATATCTTCTCCTTGTAGGTTTCCATCTTTCTCTTTTAAAATATTATGACTTTTTGCATAATCATTAAATACCTTTGTAAGAGCTCTTTTGAAACCTTCTAGATGTGTTCCTCCTTCGATTGTATTTATATTATTAACAAATGAATAAATATTATCTGAGTATGCAGTTGTGTATTGCATTGCAATTTCTATTGGGAATTCTCCCTTTTTTTCAATATAAATTGGCTTATCATGTAATTTTTCTTTGTTTTTGTTTAGATATTCAACAAAAGAAATTAGTCCACCTTCAAAACAAAATTCAGCTTGTTTTATTGGTTCTTCTCTTTCATCTTTTATTGTAATTTTTAAGCCTTTTGTTAAAAATGCCATTTCCCTAAATCTATTTTCTAGAACTTCATATTCGTATTCTAGTGTTTCAAAAATTGTGCTGTCTGCTAAAAATCTAACTGTTGTTCCTGTTTCGTTAGAATCTCCAATTCTTGTTAGTGGTTCTACAGTTTTTCCTCTGTTAAATTTCATTTGGAAAATTCCACCATCTCTTTTTATTGTTACTTCTGTCCATTCAGATAATGCATTTACAACTGATGAACCAACTCCATGTAGTCCTCCAGAAACCTTGTATCCACTATCTCCACCAAATTTTCCACCAGCATGTAAAACTGTATAAACAGTTTCTGCTGCAGAGATTTTTGTTTTTGGGTGAATATCAACTGGTATTCCTCTTCCATCATCTTCAACTCTTATTATATTTCCTTTTTCAATTACCACATTTATATTTCTACAATAACCTGCTAATGCTTCATCAACAGAGTTATCAACAATTTCATATACTAAGTGATGTAGTCCTCTTACAGATACACTTCCTATATACATTCCTGGTCTTTTTCTTACGGCTTCTAAGCCTTCCAATACTTGAATTTGGTCTGCTTTATACTCATGTTCAAATTTTTCCATTGTCAATCAATCCTTTCTACATTTGCTTTTTCAACCTTATACAGATTATACATCATTGTGTCAAGTTTTATTTTTTCTGTTGTTGTAATTAATACCTGATTATTTTTTATATTATTTATAAATCCTTTTACTCTTTTTTTATCTAATTCTGACATAAAATCATCTAATAATAAAACTGGATATTCTTCAATTTCATCATATACAACTTCTGCTTCTGCAAGTTTTAATGAAATAATGCTTGATCTTTGTTGTCCTTGTGAACCAAATACTGCTACGTTTTTCCCATTTATATATATTTCAAAATCATCTCTATGTATTCCTACTGATGTAAAACCTTTTTGAATATCCAGTTCCATATTATTTTTTAATTTTTCCAAATAATTATTTTTATTAATATTTGATTTATATTTTATTTCTATTGTTTCTTTATTTTCTGTTGTTTTATTATGAATTTCTTTTATTTTATTGTTTATTTTTTCTATAAATTCTTTTCTATATTCATATATTTTAATTCCTAAATTAACAAGTTGCTCGTCCCAAATTTCTAAATTATTTTTTGATTTATTTTCAAATTTTATTTGTTTTAAATAATTATTTCTTTGTTCTAGAGCCTTGCTATATTCGGACATTAAATAAATATACTTTGGCCTTAACTGGCTAATCATAATATTTAAAAATTTCCTTCTTCTCGTTGGTTCGTTTTTTAAAATTTCTATATCTTCTGGATTAAATAAAACAATATTTATTTTTCCAATAATTTCACTTAATTTTCTTACTGGTATTTCGTTTATAAAAAACTTTTTTCTATCATTTATTTCAACATTAATTTTTTCTTCTCTATTATTTTTTATAAATTTAATTTCTATTTTTCCATTATCTTTATTTTCTTTTATTAATTCTTTTTCTTTATTTGTTCTAAAAGATTTTCCTAAGCCTGCAAAAAATATTGCTTCTAAAATGTTTGTTTTTCCTTGTGCATTATCTCCAAAAAATATATTTGTTTTTTCATTTAATTCGATTTTTGTAAAATCATAATTTCTAAAATTTTCCAGTTTTATTTCTTTTATAAACATCTTTTTTCCCTTATTTTAAGCTATTTTAGTCTTACTGGTAGTATCATATAAACGTATTCATTTTCTATAACTTCTATTGGTCTTATTATACATGGAGAAATGTTGCTTCCAAATTCGATAAACACTTCTTCATCATCAATTGCTTTTAATGCATCTAAGAAATATTTTGGATTTACTCCTATTTCTAGGTTTTTTCCTTCTGTTTCTAAATACATTTCTTCTTTTGCATCTCCTGTTTGATTTGTACAAGATAATGTAATTTTTCCAATTTCTATATTGATTTTTACAGGATATTTTTTCTCTTTTTCAATGCTTGAAGAAGATATTAAACTCACTCTTTCTAAGCATCCTTGTAATAAATTTTTATTTACTCTTATTCTTGTTTCCCAATTTGCTGGAACTACACTTTCATAATTTAGGAATTCTCCATCCAATAATCTTGTAACAATTTTGCAGTTTTCCATTTCAAATATTCCTTGATTCTTAGATATTCCTATTCTAATATAATCAAAAGAATCATTTAATATTTTATTTACTTCATTTAGTGTTTTTCCAGGAATTACTGCTTTAAAATTTTCAGTATCTTTTAATAATGTTTTACTTACCCATCCCATTCTGAAACCATCTATTGCAACTATATTTAATTTATTGTTTTTTGTTTCGAAAAGGCATCCTGTAAATATTGGTCTATTTTCTTCATTGCTTACTGCAAAAATTGTTTTCTTTATCATATTTCTTAAAACTATTTGTTCAGTTTCTAAAGAATTCTCCACTTCTATTTTTGGTAGTTCTGGAAATTCTTCTGCATTCATTGTTGATAATTTATATAAAGAACCTTCACATTCGATTACTAATAAGTTGTTTTCATTAACTGTTAATTTAATTTCTGAATTAGGTAATCTTCTTATAATTTCACTAAACATTGTTGCATTAACTACAGTATTTCCTTCTTCTTCTATTTCTGCTTCTATAACATATTCAATTCCTAATTCCAAATCATATGTTGTAAGTTTTAATTCATTATTATTTGTTTGAATGTATATACCTTCTAATATTGGCATAGTTGTTCTTGTAGGTACTCCTCTAACAACAGCATTTATAGCTTTTATAAGCTTTTCTTTTTCACAAATGATTTTCATTTTTTATAAGCCTCCTTAAAATCTTTGAAAAATTTTCTTTATTTATTATATAATAAAATATATTTAGTAATAGTATTAGTAGTAGCTGTGGATAATGTGGATAACTATGTGTATAACTTATTTCCCTAAGAAAAATTGTTGTGGATATTTTTGTGGATAATTTTTGTTTTTATTCACACTATTAATTTTTTTATGTGTATAAAGCACTTTTAAACAAGTTTTCCACAGGATATTCACAGGTGCCTATGGATAACCTTTCTATTGTTTCCGTAAGTAAAGAAAGATTTATTCTAAGCAAAAAAGTGTTTATCAAATGTTTTTTCGAAAAAAGTCTAATTTTATTTTATTTTATGCTTGTTTCTTGTTTAGCACTATTTTTTTCACACTTTCCACAAGTAATTTTGTTTCTTGGTTCTCTTTTATATCTTTTTCTATTTTTTTGAAAGCATGCATTACAGTTGTGTGATCTCTTTTTCCAAAAGCCTCTCCTACCTTAGGAAAAGACTCATTTGTAAGTATTCTACATAAATACATTCCTATTTGTCTTGGGAATGTTATATTATTTGACCTTTGTGAACTTGTTAAATCTTTCATGGTTATATTAAAATAATTACAAACAACATCTTGAATGTATTCAATAGATATAACTGATGAATTTTGTCTGATAATATCATTAATTGCTTTTTCAGCCATTTCAAAGGTAACTGGTGTATGTGTAAGTGATGCTTGTGCTACTATTTTATTAAAAACACCTTCTAACTCCCTTATATTTGAATCTATTTTAGCTGCAATATTTTTTAAGATATCATCATCAATAATCGCATGTTTTTCTTCTGCTTTTTTTCTTAAAATAGCTAAACGAACTTCATAGTCTGCCATTGAAATATCTGCTAATATTCCCCATTCAAATCTTGATTTCAATCTATCTTCTAGTAAAGGAATATCTCTTGGAAGTTTATCGCTTGATAAAATAATTTGTTTTCCGTGTTCTCTTAAATCATTAAAAGTATTGAAAAACTCTTCTTGTAAACGATCCTTTCCTGCAATAAATTGAATATCATCAATCAAAAGTAAATCTATATTTCTGTATTTATTTCTAAAATTTTCCATTCCATTGTCTTTTATTAAGGAGTTAATAAACTCATTCATGAAGTTTTCTGAAGTTACGTATAAAATTTTAAAATCCTTATGTCTTTTTGCAACTTCATTTCCAATAGCATGCATTAAGTGTGTTTTTCCTAGACCTACTCCACCATAGATGTATAAAGGGTTATAAGCCGTGCCAGGTGACTCCGCAACAACAAGTGCTGCAGCATGTGCAAATCTATTATTATCTCCAACTACAAAAGTATCAAAGGAATAATTAGGATTCAAATATGTTTTAGAATAATTTACATTTGAAAAATTTGAAGTTTTGTCTTGTGTATCATTTTCGTTATTTAGTACTATTGTAACAGTACACTTCTTTTGTAAGATGATACTAAAAGCATTTTCTAGTAAATCTTTAAATCTAGACTCTACAGATTCTTTTTTAAAAGGATCATCAGAAATAAGGATAACATTATTATTTTCTATTCCTTGAATTTCTAATGGTAAAAGCCAAGTTTTATAAGAAAGTTCAGAAAGTTCGCCTTTTAGTAGGTTTTTTGCTTCTTCTAATATGTCATTCAAACTGCTTTCCATTGGCATGTAAACCTCCAGTATTAACTTTAAGAAAAAAAAGATTTTTTAAAAACCTAATTTACGACATTATAATATCAAAAAATAAAAAATTAATCAATAATAAATAAAAAAAATATAATAATATTTAAAAAAATTACTTAAATACTTGACAAAACTACTACTTTTAATATATAATTTTATCACTTATGATTAGATTTAAGGAGGTTATTTACTATGAAGATGACATATCAACCAAAAAATAGACAAGAAAAGAAAGTTCACGGATTTAGAGCAAGAATGAAAACAAGAAGTGGAAGAAATGTTTTAAAAGCTAGAAAAGCAAAAGGTAGAAAAAGAATCACTGTATAAAATTTAAAAAAATGAGTGATAAAATTGAAAAATACAGAAATTATTAAAAAAAGTTATGAATTTAGGACAGTGCTAAAAAAAGGAAACTGCTATAGAGGTTTTTTATTTGATATTTTTGTAAAGAAGAATGGAAAAGAAAAAAACCGATTAGGTATAGCAGTTAGCAAAAAAGCAGGAAATAGTGTAAAAAGAAATTACATAAAGAGATTAATTAGAGAAAATTACAGGTTATTAGAAAATGAATTAAATATGGGTAATAGTATAATTATTTTGTGGAAAAAACAGGCAGATTTTAACGATTTTGACTATTATTCTATAAAAAAAGAAATGACAAATCTTTTTGAAAAATCAAAATTAATTTAGAGGCATATATGAAAAATCTTTTTTTATTTTTATTAAAAATATACAAAAAATATTTTTCTCCAATAATTAGTAATAGGGGGGTACACTGTAAATATTATCCTACATGTTCTGAATATTCAAGACAAGCAATAACAAAATATGGTGCAATAAAAGGTGGATTTTTAAGCATAAAAAGATTTTGTAAGTGTAATCCTTTTTCAAAAGGAGGATATGATCCTGTAAAATAGGAGGAGAAAATGTTTAATTTTTTTGCAAATATATTTGGTTATATTTTAGAATGGATTTATTTATTGGTTAAAAATTATGGTTTAGCAATAATTATTTTTTCTGTTTTGGTTAAAATTGTTATGTTGCCGATTTCAATTAGACAACAAAAAACAATGAAAAAAAATGAAAAAATACAAAAAGAGTTAAAAATATTACAAATAAAGCATAAAGGTAATCCTGAAAGGCTAAATCAAGAAACAATGGAGCTATATAAAAGGGAAAATGTAAATCCTTTTGGTGGATGCTTTACAATAATAATTCAATTTATTTTATTAATATCAATGTTTTATTTAGTTAAGAGCCCACTTACATATATGCAAAAAATTGATAATAATGTAATTGAGAATAAAATTGTTGAAATTAAAAAGGTAAATGGAGAAGATTCTATCAGCCAAGGTTATCCAGAAATGAGTGTTATCAAATATCTAAAACAAAATAATGATACTGAAAACCAAATGTATATAAATATGGATTTTCTTGGACTTGATTTAAGTAAGGTTCCTCAAGAAAATTTTGGCGATTGGAAAGTATTTGTAATACCAGTTTTATATGTGATTTCATCAATTCTATCAATAAAATTGACAACAAATATGACCAATAAAAAGAAAGAAGAAAAAGAGAAAAATGAAGAAAAAGCTTTATTAACAGAAGAAAATAAAGCTGAAATGGATCAAGAGGAAATGGCAGCACAAATGAATAAAAGTATGTCTTTAATGATGCCAATTCTATCAGTTTCTGTTTCTCTTATAGCACCTCTAGGACTAGCTTTATATTGGCTAATTAATAATATAATAATGATGATTGAAAGATTAATGCTAAATAAATTATTCTCTAAGGAGGAAGAAGAAAATGGCTAAAAGTATAATCGTTGAAGGAAAGACAACACAAGATGCAATTGAAAAAGGCCTAAAAGAATTAAAGGCTACAAGAAGCATGGTTGAGATAAAACCAATAGAAGAAGAAAAGAAAAGAAGTTTTTATAGCATCTTAGCTCCGAGAGTTGTTAAAATAGAAATGACTTTGAAGGAAAATGCTGATAAAGAAGTAAAACACGTGACAAAACCTAAAAGAGAAACAAATAAGAATATGGAAGAAATAGAAAAAGTATCTGAAAAAATTAGCGAATTCTTTAAATCAATACTAGATAAAGAAGTTGTTTGTGATGTTAATATTAAAGATTACTGTATATATGTTAATATTGATGGCGAAAACATTAGTAACCTAATTGGCTACAGAGGAGCCACAATTAATGCTTTGCAAGTATTAGCAACAGCTATTGCAAATAAATATTCTACATCAAAAACAATAGTTATTGTAGATGTATGTAATTATAAAGAAAAAAGGGAAAAGACATTGGAAGAATTAGCTGAAAAAATCTCTCAAAGAGTAATAAAAACAGGAAAATCTATTACTTTAGATCCTATGTCAGCATATGAGAGAAAAATAATACATACAAAATTACAAGAAAATGACAAAGTTAAAACATTTAGTAAAGGAGAAGAACCACATAGAAGAGTGGTTATAGCATTAAAGTAAAAAAGTTTTGGGCAGATATTTTATATCTGCCTTTTTTGCTAAGAAAGGAGAAAAAAGATGTCAACAATAGCAGCAATATCTACGGCACCAGCAATTGGTGGAATTGGTATAGTTAGAATGAGTGGCAAAGATTGTTTCGAAGTTTTGGAAAAAATCTTTAAACCTAAGAATCCCGAAACAATTGAGAATATAGCTGGTTATATAATTAAATATGGAACAATAGTAAACCCTGAAACTAATAGAGTTGTGGACGAAGTTTTAGTATCATATTTTAAATGCCCAAAAAGTTATACAGCAGAGAATATGTGTGAAATAAACTCACATGGTGGAATAGTTGTTCTAAGGGAGATTCTAGAATTATGTTTAAAAAATGGAGCAGAACTTGCAAAACCAGGGGAATTCACAGAAAGAGCATTTTTAAATGGAAGAATAGACTTAACTCAAGCCGAAGCGATTATTGATATCATAAATGCCAAAAGTACTAGGGAGGCGCAGGAATCAGCAAATCAACTAGAAGGATATTTATCAAGAAAAATTAATGAAATTAGAGAAAAAATAATGGATATTATGGTAAAGATTGAAGCAAATATAGACTATCCAGAGTATGATGTTGAGGAAGTTTCTAATAAAGATGCTGAAAACAAGCTAAAAGAGATTGAAAATGAATTAATAAAGCTTTCGAAGACTTTTGAAAATGGAAAAATACTAAAAGAGGGCGTAAAAATAGCAATTATAGGTAGCCCTAATGCTGGTAAGTCATCTCTTTTAAATAGCATGCTTAAAGAAGAAAGAGCTATTGTTACGGATATTGCAGGCACAACAAGAGATATTATAGAGGAGCAAATTTCTATTGAGGGTATTCCTTTCAAAGTAATAGATACAGCTGGTATAAGAGATGCAAAAGATAAAATTGAGCAAATTGGTATTGAAAAATCTACTAAAAGTATTGAAGAAGCAGATTTAGTAATTATGGTTTGTGATGCAAGTAGAGAAATGAATGATGAAGAAAAAGAAATATTATCTAAAATTAAAGATAAGAATTATTTAATTGTTTATAATAAAGCAGATTTAATAAATCATAAAGATGATGATAAATTATATATTTCTGCTTTAAATAAAGATATTACTCCTTTAAAAAATAAAATCTTAAATTTATTTAATTTAACAAGTAAAGATATTACTCCTTCTTTATGTTCTTCTAGACAAATTGGTTTATTAAATAAAGCAAGAGATAATTTAATAAAAGCGAATGAAGATGCTTTAAATAATTTATCAATAGATTTAATCAGTGTTTCTATTAAAGAAGCTTATGATGCTTTAAAAGAAATAGTTGGGTTAAGTGTTAATACTGATTTATCTGAAGAAATATTTTCAAGATTTTGTGTAGGTAAATAAAATGATTTTTGATACTCATTGCCATTTATATGATGATGCTTTTAAAAATGATTTAAAGCAAGTAATAAATAATTCATTAAATAATAATGTTAAATTATTTATGGTACCTAGTGATAATATTGTTAATTCATATAAAGCTATTAATTTAGCTAATGAATATGAATTTATTTATTGTGCAGTAGGAGTACATCCAGAAGAAATATATTCTTTATCAATAGAAGATAGTTTAGTTGTTTTAAAAGAAATGGTAAAAAATAATTCTAAAATAAAAGCTATCGGTGAAATAGGATTAGATTATTTTTATTATAAAGAAGATATTGATAGAGAAAAACAAAGATTATGGTTTAAAAAACAA
>ERZ780185.1269-NODE-1269-length-11274-cov-1.828594_pt1 | contig 11274 bp, 8 predicted proteins | sample MGYA00511365_ERZ780185 | MGnify/ENA primary metagenome ERZ780185 (study PRJEB29588, sample SAMEA2151606) | human gut metagenome | biome: human gut; feature: human-associated habitat; material: faeces | place: Denmark | collected 2008/2010 ...
TGAATTCCCCCGGCCGTTACGAATATTGCTCGCTGACGACCATGCACAAAGCCATGCAGGTAATCCTGAACCTGGCCCAGCTCTGGACAAAATAAAAATATTGCACAACAAGCGTTTTCGACAGGCGGACACGAAGCCGAATCCGTTCGGACCATGCCGAGCGAAAAAAACGCAAAAAAACAAACCGAGAGTTTTTCCGATACCCGGACCGTACGAAGATGTTCGATACGCTTCGGAACAGAAAACGAAGAAAATAAACCGGCAAAAATCGTATGAACAGATTTGGTTTTCTGAAAGTAGCAGCGGCAGTTCCCCATGTACGGATCGCCGATTGCGACTATAACGCCCAACATATCACCGAATTGATCCGCAAGGGCGCCGACCGGGGAGCAAGCATCATCCTCTTCCCGGAACTCTGCATCACCTCCTATACCTGCGGCGATCTGATCCAGCAACCCGCCTTGCTCCATGCGGCGGAACAGGCCTTGGGCTATATCCTCGCCCAGACCCGCGAACTGCCCATCGTCGCCATCGTCGGTATGCCCGTCACCTATGGCAACGCCCTCTACAACTGCGCGGTAGTTTTCGCTCAGGGACGTATTCACGGCGTGGTCCCCAAGACATATATTCCCAATTACTCGGAATTTTACGAGGCCCGCTGCTTCATGTCGGGCGAAGAGATCGGCCTGGCCACGATCCGGATGTGCGGCCAGGATACCGATTTCGGCCGCAACATGCTTTTCAACATCGGAGGCGTGAAGTTCGGCGTGGAAATCTGCGAGGATATGTGGGTTCCGGCCGCCCCGTCGCTGCATCAGGCAGTGGACGGCGCCCAGATACTTTTCAACCTCTCGGCATCGCCCGAAGTGCTGGGCAAGCACAACTACCTGCTCACGCTGGTCAAATCGCAATCGGCCCGGACCCAGTCGGCCTACATCTACTGTTCGGCCGGTTACGGAGAATCTTCGACCGACCTGGTATTCGGCGGCAACGGCCTGATCGTCGAGAGCGGCCGGATGCTGCGGCGCACCGAACGGTTTTCGACCGAGGAACAGTTGATCGTCGCGGACATAGACACCGAAAAGCTCCTCAACTCGCGCCGCCGCACCACGACTTTCGCGCCGCACCGTCCCGCCGAGCGCATCATCGTCGAAATTCCCCTGCCGGAAAACCCCGCGAACGTCACCCTCGACCGGGAGTTCAGTTCCCATCCTTTCGTGCCGCAAACGCCCGAAGAGATGGACGAATCGGGTCGTGAAATCATCAACATTCAGACGATGGGGCTGGCCCAGCGCCTGCAGCATACCGATTGCAAAAAGGTCGTCATCGGGGTTTCCGGCGGCTTGGACTCCACACTGGCCCTGCTGATCGCCGTGCGGACTTTCGATCGCCTCGGGCTCGACCGCAAAGGCATCATCGGCGTCACAATGCCCGGATTCGGCACCAGCAACCGCACCTACCGCAACTCGATCGCCCTGATGCGCTGCCTGGGCATCACTTCCCGCGAAATTTCCATCCGCAAAGCCTGCGAACAACACTTCGCCGATATCGGACTCAACCCCGAAGAACAATCTTCCGCCTACGAAAACGCCCAGGCCCGGGAGCGGACACAAATCCTGATGGACATCGCCAACATGGAGCACGGCATGGTCCTCGGCACGGGCGACCTGAGCGAACTGGCACTGGGCTGGGCGACCTACAATGGCGACCAGATGTCGATGTACGGTCTGAACGCCTCGCTGCCCAAAACCCTGATCCAGGTGCTTCTACGATGGATGGCCCAGGTATGTCAGGACGATGCGATCCGCGAGATTCTGCTCGATGTAGTCGCCACGCCGATCAGCCCCGAGCTGCTGCCATCCAGCGAAGAAGGAGGAATCGCCCAGCACACCGAGAAGCTGGTAGGGCCCTACGAGTTGCACGACTTTTTCCTCTACCACTTCATCCAGAACGGTTACTCCCCCGCCAAGATTCTCTTCGCTGCGGAAAAAGCGTTCGACGGACGCTACGACCGGGCGACGATCCTGCGCTGGATGCGGGTATTCTTCCAGCGATTCTTCTCGCAACAGTTCAAACGCTCGGCCATGCCCGACGGTCCGAAAGTAGGCATCATCTCCCTCTCGCCGCGCGGCGACTGGCGTATGCCTTCGGACGCTACGGCAAGCCTGTGGTTGCGGGAAATCGATCTTCTGATTCAGGAAAAATAAAACAGCTCTTGCTATTCGGCTATGAAAAAATTGCTTATTCTCGCGGTATTGCTCATAGGTTGCAGCACACTTCAGGCCCAAGACTGGAAAGACGCCCTCTCCAAAGCGGCGACCAGTGCCGCAGATAAAGTCACGGGAGGAAAACTGACCCAAATGGCTATTACGGGCCGGTGGGAATACTCCGGTCCGGGCGTCAAATTCGAAAGCGACGACACCTTGAGCGAGTTGGGCGGCTCGGCTCTTTCGAGTAGCGTCGAGAAAAAACTCGACCCGGTTTACCAACTGGCGGGAATCAAACCCGGAGCCTGTCATTTCACGTTCGATACGGACGGTGCTTTCGAAGCGCTGTTAGGAACCCATTCCCTGAACGGAACCTACGAATTCAACCCCGAAACACATGCCATTACGCTCCACTTCAGCAAAGCACCGGGCAAACTGGGTTCCCTGACCGGCCATGCCTACCTGAGCGGCTCACAGATGCAGCTGGTCTTTCCGAGCGAAAAACTCATGGAGCTGCTCTCGGGAATCGGAGCAAAAATCGCATCGCTGCAACCCCTGACAGCTTCGCTCGAAAAATACAAGAGTATCGCCATCGGGTTCAATTTTTCCAAATAATATCATTCGGATATGAAACGTACATTATGTCTGTCCGCCTTGTTCGTCGTATGCGCGACAATCGCTGTTTCGGGACAATCGCTGAATGAAAAACTCCAGCAACTTTTAGGAGGTAGTCACTCCGCGAAACAGGAAGAGGCCACACCGCCGACCTATCCGTCGGAAGAAGCGCTCCTCGGAGTCTGGACCTACCAGGCTCCCAGCATCGAATACAAGGGCGACGATATGTTCGCCTCGATCGCCGTAGCCGGATTGCAAGACCAGTTGGCGACCCATTACGTCAAGGCAGGCCTCGTACCGGGACAGGGGACCGTTTCCTTCAAAAAACGCAACCGGCTCCACGCCTCTATGGGCGGACATGAGATCGACGGGACGTATAGCTACGATCCCGCCACCGGAACAGCCGCCATCACGCTGATCCAAGACGGGAAACAAGCCACCTTCCAAGGCTATCTCTCCCTGCGCGGCGAGGTGCTGACGCTCCAGTTCGATGCAGGCGATGCGCTCGAAGCCGTGCGGCACTCCTCTCCGGAATACGCTGCGAACGAGAAAATGCAGCAAATCGCCTCCGTCATGCAAAATTATCCCGGCATCATGCTGGGCGGACAGTTGAAAAAATAGGCAACCCGTAATATTAAAACGGGGCTGTGTCGAAATGAAAATTTCAGGCACAACCCCTGAATAAGGGGTGTCAGAATGGATGCAAGACAAGGCATTTGCGGGTAAGAGCGACAGGAATTTACTATCGTAAATGACTTTGCCGCATCCCGATAATAAAACAGCAGTGTGTCATAAAGACACACTGCCTTATTTTTCTATTACCAGTTGAACAAACCGACGCCTGCGGCGACGATAAAACCGGTTGCGAATCCCGCCGCCACTTGCGACAGCGTATGATACCCCAGTTTCAGCCGGGCGGAGCCGAGCGCACCGGCAGCGAGCAGGGCTGCGATAAACGCAGCGAAGAGTCCCCCCGCCGCTGGCGATATTGATCAGAACGATAAAAGCCACGGCAGCACCCAACGCCGTCATATGCAGGCTGATCTTCCAATAAAAGCTGACAAACAGACACACGGCGACACAACAGGCTCCCGCAAACATAAAACGGCTCAACATCTGCGCCGAAGGAATCCTCGCAATAGCGACGGCGCACAACGTATAGCAGGCGATCATAGCGAGCAGCGGGATGAAGCGTTCCTTGCGGTCGCTCAAATCCGCATCGCCGATCTTACGATACGACTTGAGCAGTGCGATCACCAAAACCGGAATGATCGTCGTAAAAAGCAGCGTCACCCAAATAAGGTATATCTTGACCTTGAGCGGATAAAGCGAATAGACCGTACCGGCCAGCAACAGCAGCAACACCATATAGAGCGGCACCAGGAACGGATGCAGCACAACGGAAACGGCTTTCGACAAACGCAAATACATCTTCTACGCGATTAAATCTGTTTACGGAGCCGTGCCACCGGAATACTCAACATCTCCCGATACTTGGCCACCGTACGACGTGCGATGCGGTACCCCTTCGAATTGAGGATATCCATCAATGTTTCATCGGTCAGAGGCTTGCGTTTATCCTCCTCGTCGATGCACTGCTGGAGGATATTCTTGATTTCATAGCTCGACACTTCCTCGCCGCTGTCGGTCTGCATCGCCTCCGAGAAGAGCGACTTGAGCAGAATGATGCCGAACTGGGTCTGTACATATTTGCTGTTCACCACGCGCGAAATGGTCGATACGTCCAACCCCGTGCGATCGGCGATATCCTTGAGGATCATCGGCCGCAACTTACTTTTGTTACCGTCCTTGAAATATTCCTGCTGGTAATCGAGAATCTCCTGCATCGTCCGCATCAGCGTATCGTGCCGCTGCTTGATCGCCGAAATGAACCACTTGGCCGAATCGATCTTGCTCTTGACGAACTGAATCGCCTCGCGGTCCTTCTCCTTGACCCGACCGTCGGAATCCACCATGCCCCGCATCATTTCGATATAACGATGATTGATTCTCGCTTCGGGAAGATTGCCCGAATTGAGCGTCAGGTCGAAATGCCCTTCGTGGTAATCGAGGATGAAATCCGGCGTCACGTAAGGCGTCGTATCGGCCCCGCCTTCGGAGTAAAGGTTGCCCGGTTTGGGTGAAAGGCGGGTAATCTCTTCGATCGCCTCGCGGAATTCGTCCTCGGAAACCTGAAGCCGGGCCATCAGTTTTTCGTAATGCTTTTTGACAAACTCGTCGAAATAGCACTCCACGATCTTGCGGGCCAGCCGGCGGGAGCGGGTATTAAGATTCTCCTGATCCAATTGCAACAACAAACACTCCTGCAGGTTGCGGGCACCTACACCGGTCGGTTCGAGTTCGTGGATAATCGACAGCAATCGTTCCAAGTGCTCGACCGAAACATCTACGCCCTGCGTGAAGGCGATGTCGTCGGCGATAGCCTCCAAACTCCGGCGCAGATAGCCGTCCTCCTCGATACTGCCGACCAGATAAACGGCCAGACGCATATCCTGCTCCGAGAGATTGCGGTATCCCAACTGTTCGACCAGGTACTCCTGCAACGAACGTCCGCCCGCAAGGGGGGCCTGGCGCGGTTTATCGTCTTTCGAATAGTTGTTGATACGGCTCTTATAGGAAGGAGTTTCGTCTTCCCGGAGGTATTCCTCCACCGAAATCTGCTGCGGCTGCTCGTCCTCCGGAGTATGATCGTCTTCCTCCAACACGATGTTCTCCTCGATCTCCTGCTTGATCCGCTGCTCGAGCTGCATGGTCGGCAACTCCAACAATTTGATCATCTGAATCTGCTGGGGTGATAATTTCTGTTGCAGGGACAATACCTGCTTTTGATTGATCATGCTCATACTTGTCTCCTCCCAATTATTAACTTCGAAATTAGTAATCGGCTTCTTCTTTTGGCAAAATAAAATATTGCAGTTCGTGATAAAAGTATTATCAGGAACGGCTGAAAACGGGTTAATAGATAAATGGTCCGGATTTAATTAAAATTCCGCATTCTTGGGCGTACGGGGGAAGGGAATCACATCGCGGATGTTACCCATACCCGTCACGAAGAGCAGCAGGCGCTCGAACCCGAGTCCGAAACCGGAATGAGGAGCCGATCCCCAACGACGGGTGTCGAGATACCACCAGAGTTCTTTCTCGTTCATACCCAGTTCGTGTACACGGGCCGAAAGTTTTTCGTAGTCGGCCTCGCGCTCCGAACCGCCGATAATCTCGCCGATCTTCGGGAACAGCACGTCCATCGCACGGACGGTCTTTCCATCCTCGTTCTGCTTCATGTAGAAAGCCTTGATCTGCTTCGGATAGTTGATAAGGATCACCGGACGCTTGAAGTGCTCCTCGACCAGATAGCGTTCGTGTTCCGACTGCAAGTCGCACCCCCAGTCGCAGGGGAATTCGAACTTGCGGCCCGAAGCCTTGAGAATCTCCACGCCCTCGGTATAATCCAGCCGCTTGAATTCGTGGTTCAACACGAAGTTGAGCCGCTCGATCAAACCGTTGTCCCACATCTTGTTCATGAACTCCAGATCCTCGCGGCAGTTCTCCAACGCGTAGCGGATCAGGTATTTCAGGAAATCCTCGGCCAGCTCCATGTTGTCCTCCAGCTCGTAAAAGGCCATTTCCGGCTCGATCATCCAGAACTCGGAGAGGTGGCGCGGCGTATTGGAGTTTTCGGCACGGAACGTCGGGCCGAAAGTATAGATCTGCCCCAGCGACAAAGCTCCCAACTCGCCTTCGAGCTGGCCGGACACGGTCAGGCTGCACGGACGGCCGAAAAAGTCCTGCGAATAGTCCACGGCCCCCTCTTCGGTTTTGGGCAGGTTGTTCAGATCGAGCGTCGTCACCTGGAACATCGCCCCGGCGCCTTCGCAGTCCGAAGCGGTGATCAGCGGCGTATGCAGGTAATAGAAACCTTTGTCGTTAAAATATTTATGTATCGCATAGGCCATCGCGTGACGGATGCGGAAAATCGCACCGAACGTGTTGGTACGGGGACGCAGATAAGCGATGTCGCGCAGGAATTCGAGCGAATGTCCCTTCTTCTGCAAAGGATAGGTTTCGGGATCCGCCGTACCGTATATCTCGATCTTCTCGGCCTGCACCTCGACGCCCTGTCCCGCACCGCACGAAGCGACCAGGCGTCCGTCCACACGCAGACAGGCTCCGGTAGTCACCTTACGGAGCAGCTCCTCGTCGAATTTCGCCAGATCGACCACAACCTGCATATTCGCCACACACGATCCGTCGTTCAGGGCGATGAAAGCCACGTTCTTATTTCCACGTTTGGTTCTGACCCAACCTTTCACAACGACCTCGGCGTCCGTCGCCGGCGACTGCAGCAATTCTGCGATTCTCAAGCTTTTCATACGTTCGGTAATTTCTTCTTGTTTTTACTCATTCTTAAAGATAGACAAAGATAGGATATATTTGTGATTTGTCAAAAAAAAAGTACCTTTGTCAATCGCATTATAGTACAATTCCGCCATGAAACGAATTTTCCTCGCTATCGCCGTCCTGTGTTACACCGGGGCCGTTTACGGACAAGACGGGGGACGCATCCACCGTTCCGAATTCGTCCCGTTCGACACCCGCGAAGACGCCGATGCGCTCAACCGGAAAAACACCGACAAATACCTGGTTTTCGCCCCCGGGCTTCTGAACGACGGGGAAGAGGTGCTCGGAATCGGGGATGTGGTCAATCTTCCGAACGGTTGGTTCGACTCGTTCATCTACCTCCATCTCGAAAACACGGGCACGGCCTACACGCTCCGCGTCAATGACCGCACCGTAGCCGTGGTCGAAGACCCTTTCGCTCCGGCCGACTTCGACCTTACCCCCTACGTCAAACAGGGCGATAACCTCATTTTACTGGAACTGCACGAAAGTAATACGCCCGAATTGCAAAAAGGTTTCACTCCGACCCCGGTAAAACCGTTTACCAACAGTTATCTTTTCGCCCAGGAGAAACGCAGCATACGCGATTTCAACGTAGCGCTGATCCCCGATTCGACCCGCAAATTCGGCATGCTCGACCTGGAGGTGATCGTGCAGAACGGCTACAACTACGAGGAACCGATCACCGTCGGGTTCGACATTTACGCCCCCAACGGCAAGCTGCTCGATTTCAGCGTAAACGACATAACCGTTCCCGGACGCTCGCTCGACACGGTACGCTTCTCGCCCTACATTTATCACACCTACGAAAATAGCTGGGGAGCCAAAGGCGCCGCCCCGCTCTACCGGGTCATGCTCTACACCAAACGCAAGGGAGTCTTCAAGGAGTACATCCCCCTCAAAGTAGGATTCGGAAAGACGGAGATGAAAGACGGGAAGATTACCCGTTTCGACAAACCTGTCACGATCGTTTCCGAAAGATACAACGCGGCAGCGGACGCCGCTGCCACGCGCAAAGAACTGCTGGCGCTCAAGAAAAAAGGGATCAATACCATCTGGCCCAATGCGCCTCAACCCTATTGGTTCTACAATCTGTGCGACGAACTGGGCCTCTTCGTGATCGATCAGGCCAATATCAACGCTCCGGAAAAGCGCGACGACCGCACCACAGGCGGCACACCGAGCAACGATCCGCGTCTTGCGGACGAATACCTCGAACGCGTGCGGAACATGTACTACCGCTCCCGCAACCACACCTGCATCATCGGATTCGCTCTGGGTGGAGAGTCGGGCAACGGATATAATATGTACAAAGCCTATCAGTGGCTCAAGTCCGTGGAACCTTCGCGTCCCGTAATCTGCATCGATGCCGACGGAGAGTGGGATACGGACCTGGAAATAGTCCCCTGAAAACCGTAACGTACCCCGGCCGCACATTCGGCCGGAAACCGTCATGCCTGTTGGCGAATCGCCGGACGCAGAAACAACCTATCGCCGTTCCGCCGCCAAAAGCCGCCGGCAGGATGACCATAAACCAACCAACGTGAACATCGAACTGATCGTAATCGGAAAAACGGACTCCAAGGAGATCGAATCGCTGCTGGCCATGTATGCCCGGCGAATCAATTTCTATTGCCGTTTCGCCGTCACGGTCCTGCCCGACGTAAAAAACACCAAGAACCTCTCGGCCAAACAGCAGCGCACGACCGAGGGCGCCAGCCTCCTGCGTCAGTTCGGCGACGGGGATTACGTGGTGCTGCTCGACGAACGGGGCGACGAATACCGTTCGATCGACTTCGCCTACTGGCTGCAAAAACGCATGGCGAGCGGCATCCGGCGGCTGGTCATGGTCATCGGCGGCCCCTACGGATTCTCCGACGAGGTATATGCACGGGCCGACGCCAAACTGTCGCTCTCGAAGATGACCTTCTCGCACCAGATCGTGCGAGCCATCTTCGCCGAACAGATATACCGGGCTTTCACCATCCTGAACAACGAACCCTACCACCACGAATGAGCTGTCCCCCGACAAAACCGGCCATCGCCGTCATTACGCCCAACATCCTGATCGGGTTGGGCCTGCGGACGATTCTCGAAAAGGTAGGTCCTCCGGGAGAGATCGCCGTGTTCGACAGCTTCACCGAATTCATCGCTTCCGGACCGGAGCGTTATTTCCACTATTTCGCCGCCATGCAGGTTTTCATGCGCCACCGCACCTTCTTCCTGGAAAACAGTCACAAGACGATCCTGCTGGGCAAAGGGTATTCGGCCCAGTTCGCCCGAATGCGCCAGATCGATATCTTCGGCGGCGAAGAACGGCTGGTACACGATCTGCTGTGCCTGCGCAGCGAAGCGCCTCGACCCGACCATGCCCTTCCCCGGCAGCACGGCACTCCGGCCGCCAACCTGCTCTCCGTACGCGAAACGGAAGTGCTGACGCTCATCGCTCAGGGTTTGCTGAACAAACAGATCGCCGACCGGCTGCAAATCGGGCTCACGACCGTCATCTCCCACCGCCGCAACATCATGCAGAAGCTCGGCGTACAGTCCGTCGCCGCACTCGTCATCTGCGCGGTCAGCATGGGCTACGTGGACGAAAGCGACATCCGCACTCCTCATAAATGAGGGTTGCAAAAACGATCGGAATATCGTTCCTTTGTCCTCGAACAATCGCGGTAAAAGCGAACGCGGCGCTCCGGCGAAATCGGAGAAAACCGACGGACTCTACGGTCTGCGCCGTTTTTGCCGTTCGAAACGATCCGATGATCCGCCAGGCGATCCATATCATCTTTCTGTCGGCGTGCATACTCCTGCACGCCATGAGCGTATGTGCCGCCCCTGCGTTGCCGGAAGACTCCACTCCGGTACTGGCGGACTCCGTTATCCAGGTGGAAGACATCCAGGTCACGGCCATCAAACAGGGCCTCAACCTGCGCAACCAACCCGTAACGGCTTCCGTAATCGGACGCACGGATCTGGAACGGCGGCACGTCGCAGCCCTGAAAGAGGTTTCGCAGGTGGTTCCTAACTTCCACACCCCGGACTACGGCTCGCGCATGACCTCTTCGATCTACATCCGGGGACTGGGCGCCCGCATCGACCAACCGGTGATGGGGCTCAACATCGACAACATCCCCTACCTGAACAAGGACGCCTACGACTTCGATTTGACGGACATCGAGCGGATCGAAGTGCTGCGCGGCCCCCAGAGCACGCTGTTCGGACGCAACACGATGGGCGGCGTAATAAACGTCTATACCCTGTCGCCCTTCACCTTCGAAGGAGTGCGGCTGGGCATGGAGTACGGCAGCGGCAACACGCAGAAATACCGGATTTCGACCTACTACAAAACCAGCGAACGGGTCGGCTTCTCGGTCGGAGCCTACTATTCCAAGACCGACGGCTTCTTCAAGAACCTCTATACCGGTGAAAAATGCGACTGGGAGAGAAGCGGCGGCGGCCGGTTCAAGGTACAGTACCGCAACCTGCACGGACTTCGTATCGACAACACCTTCTCGTTCGTCAAGCTGGAACAGGGCGGCTACCCTTACGCCTATGTCGAAACCGGCCAGATCGCTTACAACGACCCGAGCGATTACCGCCGCACGAACTTCAACGACGGACTGACGATCCGCTACGAAGGAGAGAAATTCTCCGTAGCGAGCATCACCAGCTATCAGTACCTCGACGACCGGATGAACCTCGACCAGGATTTCCTGCCGCTCTCCTATTTTACACTGACACAGGCCCGCCGGGAGCACGCCGTGACCGAAGACCTCGTGTTCCGCTCCCCCGACGACAAAGCCTACCGCTGGCTCCTCGGTGCTTTCGGCTTCTACCGCCATACCAGCATGCACGCACCGGTGCTCTTCAAGGAGGACGGCATCCGCAACCTGATCCTCGATCGTTTCGAGCCGCAGGGGATTCACGCCGAATGGGGCGAAGATACGTTCCTGCTCGACAGCCGCTTCCGCACGCCCGACTACGGAGCGGCCCTCTACCACGAATCCACCTACGACGCCGGCCGATGGCG
>ERZ780185.1281-NODE-1281-length-11153-cov-1.556226_pt1 | contig 11153 bp, 9 predicted proteins | sample MGYA00511365_ERZ780185 | MGnify/ENA primary metagenome ERZ780185 (study PRJEB29588, sample SAMEA2151606) | human gut metagenome | biome: human gut; feature: human-associated habitat; material: faeces | place: Denmark | collected 2008/2010 ...
TGCAGGTCGTCCGGATATGGCGTATTTCGGGTTTACCGACAAGCTTGTAAAAGGCGAAACTATCAAGATATTCAATTATGGTAATTGTAAACGTGATTTTACCTATGTGGATGATATTGTGGAGGGAGTAGTACGTGTTATACAACACGCTCCGGAAAAAGAGAATGGGGAAGACGGACTTCCGATTCCACCATACAAAGTATATAATATCGGTAACAGTCATCCAGAGAACCTGCTTGAATTTGTAACTATTCTTCAGGAAGAATTAGTCCGTGCCGGTGTGCTTCCGAAAGACTATGATTTTGATTCCCATAAAGAACTTGTGCCTATGCAACCGGGTGATGTGCCTGTAACTTATGCTGATACTACTTCATTGGAACAGGATTTTGCTTTTAAACCGGGTACAAGTTTGAGAGATGGTCTAAGAAACTTTGCAGAGTGGTATGTAAAGTTTTATAATACGGAGAAATAAAACAATAAAACAGTAAAACTATGAGCATTTTTGCGGGTAAAACCCTAATGATTACCGGTGGAACAGGTTCTTTCGGTAATGCAGTCTTGAATCGTTTCCTTCGTACCGATATCGGTGAAATTCGTATATTTTCACGTGACGAGAAGAAACAGGACGATATGCGCCACGAATATCAGGTTAAGTATCCTGATGTGGCAAATAAAATAAAATTCTTTATCGGTGATGTACGCAACCTCCAGTCTTGTAGGAACGCTATGCCGGGAGTAGACTATATCTTCCATGCTGCTGCCTTGAAGCAGGTTCCGAGTTGCGAATTTTTCCCAATGGAAGCTGTCAAGACGAATGTAATCGGTACTGACAATGTATTGACGGCTGCTATTGAGGCAGGTGTTGGTGCCGTAATCTGCCTTTCCACGGATAAGGCTGCCTATCCAATCAATGCTATGGGTATCACCAAAGCTGTTGAGGAAAAGATAGCAGTGGCAAAGAGCCGTTATTCCGGCAAGACCAAGATTTGTTGTACACGTTATGGCAACGTGATGTGTTCCCGTGGTTCAGTCATTCCTCTCTGGATAGAGCAAATTCGCAATGGTAATCCTGTAACGTTGACCGAGCCTAAAATGACGCGCTTCATCATGTCATTGGAAGAGGCGGTGGATCTCGTATTGTTTGCTTTCGAACATGGTCAGAATGGTGACATCCTTGTTCAGAAAGCTCCGGCTTGTACCATCCGGACTCAGGCGGAAGCTGTCTGTGAGCTCTTTGGCGGCAAGAAAGAAGATATTAAGGTTATCGGCATCCGTCATGGAGAGAAAATGTATGAAACATTGCTGACCAATGAGGAATGTGCCAAAGCAGAGGATATGGGCAATTTCTATCGTGTACCGGCAGATAACCGCGGATTGAATTACGACAAGTATTTCAAAGAGGGTGAGACAGAGCGTAACACGCTTACAGAGTTCAATTCAAACAATACGCGAATCCTTAACGTGGAAGAAACCAAAGCCAAGATTGCAGCTTTGGACTATATAAAGAAGGAGTTGAGTGGTGAGGGCAACTTCGTACAATAATAAAATTATGAAGATATTAGTAACCGGTGCCAAAGGTTTTGTAGGGAAGAATCTTTGTGCCCAACTTAATAACATCAAGGACGGTAAGGCTCGTTGTTATGGTGAACTGAAGATTAGTGACGTATTCGAGTACGATCTTGACTCTACTTCGGAACAACTGGATAATTGGTGCAAAGAGGCCGATTTCGTATTCAATCTTGCCGGGGTGAACCGCCCTAAAGACAATGATGAATTCATGAAAGGTAACTTCGGTTTTGCAAGTACACTACTTGACACCTTGAAGAAATATCATAACACTTGTCCCGTCATGCTTTCCTCCAGTGCGCAAGCCTCGTTGACCGGTCGTTTTGGTAACAGTGAATATGGTCGTAGCAAAAAGGCGGGTGAAGATCTTTTTCTACAATACGGCAAAGAGACAGGAGCCAAGGTTTTGGTCTATCGCTTTCCGAACCTTTACGGTAAGTGGTGCCGTCCAAACTATAACAGTGCCGTAGCCACTTTCTGCAATAATATTGCCAATGACTTGCCTATACAGGTCAACGATCCGAGTGTAGAACTTGAGCTACTTTACATTGATGATCTTGTGGACGAAATGATTCATGCCCTGAAAGGCGAGGAACATCATTGCGAGTTCGAGGGGCTTGATGTACATCCGGAGGCTGACGGCAGATATTGCTATTGCCCTGTCACCCATAAGGTGACGCTTGGTGAAATCGTTGACTTATTACATCAATTCGCGGAAATGCCTAAGACACTGATGATTCCAGAAATCCCGGCTGATTCATTTGCCAAACGTCTGTACAGTACTTTTTTGAGCTACTTACCAAAAGAAAAAGCGATCTTCGACTTGAAAATGAATGTAGATCAACGTGGCAGTTTCACAGAACTTGTACATACCTTGAATTGCGGTCAGGTAAGCATTAATATCTCCAAACCAGGTGTAACCAAGGGTGAACACTGGCACAATACCAAATGGGAACAGTTTATTGTAGTCAGTGGGCATGGTCTTATTCAACTCCGTAAGGAAGGAACAGACGAAGTGCTTAACTATGAGGTGAGCGGAGAGAAAATACAGTCTGTCATCATGCTTCCCGGTTATACTCATAACATCATCAATCTTTCTGATACGGAAGATCTGGTGACAGTGATGTACTGCAATGAGATATTCAATCCTAATAAGCCGGATACATACTTTGATAAAGTAGAAAAATAATATGGAAAAACAACCTAAATTCGATTATTCAGATATAAAATTCAAGGATAATGGTAAATTGAAGCTGATAATCGTTGTCGGCACTCGTCCCGAGATTATCCGTTTGGCAGCTGTCATCACTAAATGTCGTCAGTATTTTGATGTGATTCTTGCTCATACCGGTCAGAATTATGACTACAACCTCAACGGCATATTCTTTAAAGATTTGAAGTTGGCAGAGCCGGAAGTATATATGGATGCCGTAGGTGATGATTTGGGAGCTACTTGTGGTAATATCATCAATTGTTCATATAAACTCTTTGCTCAGACAAAGCCGGACGGAGTTCTTGTACTTGGTGATACAAACTCATGTTTGAGTGTAATTGGTGCGAAGCGGCTGCATATTCCAATTTTCCATATGGAAGCAGGTAACCGTTGCAAAGACGAGTGCCTTCCGGAAGAGACCAACCGTCGTATTGTTGATATCATCAGTGATGTGAATATGGCATACTCCGAACATGCACGAAGATATCTTGCCGATTGTGGTCTACCTAAGGAACGTACCTATGTCACGGGATCACCTATGGCGGAAGTACTCCATAACAATCTTGCAGAGATAGAAGCTAGCGATGTACATCGGCGTCTGGGTCTGGAGAAAGGAAAATATATTTTGCTCTCTGCTCATCGTGAGGAAAATATCGACACCGAGAAGAACTTCTTCAGTCTCTTCAATGCAATCAACGCTATGGCAGAAAAGTATGATATGCCAATTCTCTACAGTTGCCACCCACGTAGTCGTAACCGTCTTGCAGAGAGTAGTTTCAAACTTGATGAACGGGTTATCCAACATGAGCCTCTTGGCTTCCATGATTACAATTGTCTTCAGATGAATGCTTTTGCTGTTGTTAGTGATAGTGGTACATTACCTGAAGAATCAAGTTTTTTCACCAGTGTGGGACATCCCTTTCCAGCTATTTGCATTCGAACCTCTACTGAGCGTCCAGAGGCTATTGACAAGGGTGACTTTATCATTGCCGGTATTGACGAGAAATCATTACTTCAAGCCGTAGATACTGCCGTTGAACTTTGCCGTGATAGTCAGCATGGTATTCCTGTGCCTGACTATGTAGACGAGAATGTCTCAACCAAAGTTGTGAAGATTGTGCAGAGCTATGTCGGTATCGTCGATAAAATGGTGTGGAGAAAGTTCTAGAGTAAGCACTCAAATAAAGGCTCAATCTTAAAAGATATACCTTTATTGTTGAATTTTGAATATTAAGATTATGTGTAGCAGCGAAGATTTGGAAAGATTCTATGTCCAGTACTAGAAGAGGCAATGTCCAATGATCATTTTTCTCCAGTTCAAGAAGGGCAGGAGGAGACAGGCGCAACACTCTCAACTCAAGAAAGAATATCTCCTATCATATTCACCATTACCATTCTGAGGTTGGGACATTCGTTGAGGGTGAAAGCATATGTGTACTCAATAGCGTAGAGCAGAGAGTTAAGGTTGGTGATACGGTTGTCATTCTAGGAGAGCACTTCCAGGTCATTAAAGCTATAATACCTCTTACTTTCATAGAGGTACAGATTGGCAATTCGCTGGTTGGGGAAGGCATAGAGAGGTTTGAGTAGGAGTGGAGAATATAATCAATTATGCATATGGCATCATTAAAGAAAAACTTTCTATATAATATATCTATTACGTTAGCCAACTATATAGCTGCTTTAATTGTATTTCCCTATGTATCGCGTTGTTTAGGTGTGGAACTAATGGGAAAAACAAGTTTTGCGACAAATGTGGTTGCATATTTCAGTCTCTTTGCATTGCTGGGGGCAGCAACTGTAGGTGTTCGCGAAATAGCAATATGCAATGGGGATTTTGAAAAACGTTCAAAAGTCTTTAGTAGTGTAATGGTTGTTATTGGAGTTCTGACAGGGATAAGTCTCATTCTTATGTCGGTTTCCATATTCTTGATATCTCGGTTTCAAGAATATGGTACATTATTGCTTATTGGTTCTTTCTCGTTAGTATTTACAAGTCTTCAGATAGAATGGCTCTATCAAGGAGTTGAAAAATTTGATTACATTGCCAAACGTACAATTTTTATTAGGATTTTATATTGCATCAGCATTTTCCTATTTGTTCATGATAAAGAAGACTTTCTTATTTATTATATTCTAACGGTTGGAATAGTCGTAGTTAATGGTTTTATAAATCTCATATATTCCAGAAATTATGTTCATTTCTCGTTTAAGAATGTTGAAATCAAAAAATATTTGAAGCCTGTGGCTATGTATGGCGTAAATAAGATACTTATTTCAATGTACACAACATTTAATGTAATGTTTTTGGGATTAGCATGCAATGATATTGAAGTGGGTTTTTATTCAACAGCGAATAAATTATTTACGATTCTTTTAGGTGTCATATCAGCCTTCACAAGTGTGGTATTGCCAAGGATGGCTTCTTTGGTTGCAAATAATAATGTAAAAAAATATAATGATAATATTTCAAAATCTTTTTCACTTATCTTTTCAGTATCTCTTCCGATATGCATAGGAGGTATGTTGTTGTCTCCTCAGATAATCGATATTTTGGCTGGTTCTGGTTATGAAGGGGCAATTCTTCCTATGCAGATTATCATGCCAGTTGTTGTCTTAACGGGAGCTGCACAGGTTTGCATTATGCAAGCTTTGATACCGCTAAAGGAAGATAAGGCAGTATTGTTAGCTTCTGTTATTGGAGCTGCAACTGCAGTTTTGTTTAATATCATATTCGTTGATAAGTTGGGGGCGATAGGATCTGCTTTGGTTTTACTCTGCTCAGAAATATGTTCTGATATATTTGCTTTTGGGTATGCAATTAAAAAGAAGATTCTCACCCTTCCTTGGCGCTTTATTGTTAAGCGAATAATTTCATCAATCCCATATATTGCAATATGCTATACTGCAGGAAAATGTCTTAATCTAAACAATATTGCAACCTTGCTTATTGCATTATTAATATGTGGATTTTACTTTGTGGTTGAAAGTTTGTTTGTATTAAAGCTTCCTATTGTGAGAGATTTTTTTGCAGAAATAAAAAAACAAATACGTTAATGAAAATTGCAAGTGTCACATTGTTCTGTAATGAAGGTTTTAGACTTAATCATTGGGTTCGGTATTTTTCTGAGTACAAGGATGATATCTATCTTCAAATCATTGTAAATAATGGTAATCCTGAAGATACAATACTCTTAAAGTCTGCTTTCCCAGATGCAGTCGTCTTATTTTCAAAAACGCCAAATATGATAGCTTCTTATAATTTGGCAATTAAATACATTCTTGAAAAAACTGATGCAGACTCGATTCTTCAGATTACAAATGACCTTCGAATTGAAAAGGGTGGGCTTGCCCAAATTCATGAGATTCTCTTTAGAGAACAGCAATACGGAATGATTAGCCCGATTTTATTGAAGAAGGATTCTGAAATTGTTGAAAATTATGGTGCAGAGATTGATTTCTCTAATATGCTCTTTCGTCATATAGACAGGAATGTTCATTATAAAGACGTAAAACCAGACATTGCATTTAGAACTGGACTACCAGGAGGTTGTTTTCTTACAAAACGTATAGTCTATGAAACCATTGGCCTTCAAGACGAAAGAATTAATATGTATTCTGACGAAGTCGATACAGGTATAAAGTGTGCAAACAAAGGATATACACTGCTGTCCACTAAATTAGTGAAATCTTGGCATCAACATATTTTTCCATCAGATAGAAATCAAAGGAGCTGTTCTGCAAGTTATTTTATGTCGAGAAATCCAATTTATTTAGCTCGTAAATACTATGGAGTTTCTGTCATTTTTGGAGCTTTTTGGAGTCGTTTTAAATTGTCCTTAATTGAATTAATGTCTTGTGTACATCATCTTAAAGGAAGAGAGTCGTTTGTATGCTCTCTGTATTCTTTCAAAGGTTGCTTCGCTGGGCTTTTTATGAAAATGTAATATTCCCTATGATTGCTCCATATAATAGAATCTCATCAAACTTTGCGTATTTCCTAGTTTTCATTGCTTTTCTAATGTCATCTAGATGCTGGATCGGTTTTGAAGGAAGGAATACATTGTTTTTCTACTGTCTTCCAGTAGTACTATTCATGCTGATTTCTATGGGGGCATATGAGATAAGAAATCAGTCTAAATATGCCATGTTTGCCTTCCTCGTATATATAGCTAATGTATACACTATGTATCGTGCGAGAGGGACATTTGAAATTATCGGGATGGCGAATCAAGCGGTTCTTCCCGTAACGACTTATCTTCTTCTTTGCTTACAAGATTCTCAAAAAGAATTGTTATTGTATCATATTACAAAGTGGTTTGGGATGATATTGATTCCTGGAATGATTATATACATATGCTCATTCTTTGTAAATCTTCCAAGCTTGGGTATCATCCAGACACACTATGGAGGTGATTTTTACGGAGAACCATGTTACAATTATTTGTTCTATTTAAAACCAATTACAGTTGGAGCAACTGGAATGTTTCGTTTTAACGGACCTCTGATAGAACCTGGTGATTTAGGATGTGTTTCGGCTTTTCTTTTGTATGCAACTAAGTTTGATTTTAAGCGATTCAAATACCTTTGGGCTGTTTTGGCTTCACTAATCCTAACGTTCTCTCTTGCAGGTTATCTTTTGGCATTATTTGGATATTCTGCAATAATGATGACAAAGAATAAGTTCTCTTCCAAAAAGCTATTATTAGGTGTATTGGTGTTTTCTGCTGTAATAGCTTTGGGTACATACTATAATGGAGGTGACAATTACATTAATCATTCAATTCTATCGAGACTTCAAGATGATGAATTGGCTATAGACAATACGAATGGTAGGATCAGTACACAAAAACTGGAATTCTTTTACTTTATGTTTAAAAATCCTAGTATTTTGTGGTTTGGCTACGATAAGGCTACAATTTCTTTTATAAACGAGCAATTCGGTGCAGGAGCTGGTTTTTACAATCAAGTATTAAATATTGGTATATTAGGAATAATATTATATCTTCTGCCATATTTCTATATTACATTCAAGTCAAGAGATCGCAGGTATGCTTTATTATCTTTGGTATTCTTGATATTGTATGCTTACCAAAGATTTGATTTGTTTTGGATTTCTCTTATACTATGTTACACATTTGGTATATGTTTAAAAGATAAAGAGTTTGAATTATGCAAAAAATAGCAATCATTTCATATTTTCATTATGAGTCTTCATTGTGTTTAGCTAAATCAATTGCAGAACAGGGGGTAGCAGTTGACTACTTTGCAGTAGTCGATATGTTTCACGATAAAGGCACTGTTCCTGGTATAGATTATCATAAAGCCCCCAAACATCCAGGATTAGTAAGGTTGACCTCTGTCAATGCCCCTGAGATTTGTGGTTACTATGAAGGACTTCCCGTGAATTTATTCTTGTTCCGTCTGGTATCGTTTTCAAGACGACTAACGCTTCTTAATAAAATCGTATTCAAAATAGTTTTAAATAAAATCAAATCTGCAAAATATGATGCCATTAACATTGTTGGACAATGGCCATGGGTTGAAATCATACATAATGAACTTAAAGATGAAAATTTAACCCACACATTTCATGAAGTTGGCAGTCATTTTAAAGGAGAACTATCAACACCATTAATGGAGACCGTAATACGCGATAAATCAAAGGTTATCTTGCCTTCAAAATCAACATTAGATAGGTTTAGAACATTGGACAAGAATGGTTATTGTTTATCAGAATATATTCCATTTGGTAAGTTCGAAACGTTAATGTTGTATAGGAAACCTACAGAACTCAATATTCAATTCAATAATGATTCTCCAATATTCTTGTTTTATGGATTTATCAAACCATATAAAGGGCTAGATCTCTTAAAGCGGGCTTGTGAGATTCTAAACAACAGAAAGGTTGATTTCAATTTAATTGTAGCAGGAAGTGGTGATGATCCAACCTTACCATTCTATTCAACAAAGAAAAACTGTGTCGTTATTAATAGAATCCTTTATGATGACGAGATGGTGTACCTAAATGATATATCTGATGTTGTTCTTCTACCATATAAGACTGCCTCTCAAAGTGGAATTATTCCTACTTCGTTTATTTTTGGTAATCCAGTTATTGCTACAAAGGTGGGAGCCTTGGTAGAATCCATTCAAGATGGGAAGAATGGTATTCTAGTTAATGCAGAAGATGCAATATCATTTGCCGATGCAATGCAATCTCTTATTACAGACCAGAATCTGATGTCATTGTTAAAACACGGAGCAAGACAATATGGCAATGGTGATGAGTATGATTGGCATAACATAGCCAAACAAACAATGTCAGTATTAATGAATCATTAAAACAAATTTAGTCTTATGATCACATCTCGCAATAATTTCCACTTCTACCTTCAGGCAAACATGATGATAAATAGAGGGTACTTCAAAGAACCTCTCAAGAAGAAGTTATTGCATCCTGTAGCTCCAGATTACATCATGGAGTTCCTTAAGGCAATGAAAAAGGTGCAATACTACTCTCATAATTGCCAAAATGGGGGGATTGTTACTTATAATCAGTAATTGCGTTTCTTTAGGTTGTCTCGCAAGCTTGGGTTTAGTATAGGCTATGATGCTTGTGACTATGGTTCGGTGATTTCACACTATGGAATCATCGTAGTAGGTAACACCAATCGGATTGGTCCATATGCAACATTACACACATCTACTTGCATTACTGATACAGGTAGAAGAATTGGCAAAGGTCTGCGCCTTTCTACGGACGCGAAGATTACTGGTGTGAAGTGCTGGGTGATCATATCGTTGTGTGCTGCTAATTCGGTTGTCACATTCATCGCTTAAAGGTGAGAGCAAACGAAGAGTCGATGCGATAGAAACTTTCAAAATAAAAATGGAAATTGAATAAATGAATAAAAAAGGAAAATTCTACATACTAAACTGGATTTTTAGTTATGGCTCTGCCAGTAGTAATAGATTACTGGCATACGCTAATAGTGCTGCTGAACTGGGATATGATGTCGAAATTGTAGCGTTTTTGAGGCTTGACTTGAGGAATTGTCAACCCAGAAATGGTGTAATTATTAGAGGACTCAGGCCTTGTAAAGTGGAGAGTAAAGTTTTCTCAAAACTTTTATCTTTCTTCACCACGATTTGGTTCTTGCTTGCAGATGTGAAGAAAGAAGACAGATTGCTGTTGTATGGAGCTGCTGAATATCTGCCATTACTGGTGTGGATCAGACGTAAGCAGACCTATTTTGAAGTGACAGAATGTCCTGATCTGTTCAAACCAAGGACTTATCCGTGGAGATACTACAAGAGCCTGTGGAAACGATTGAACGGGATTTTCGTTATCTCAGGCAATTTAAAGCAGTACTTTGTTGATTATGGGGTCAGTCCGTATAAGGTTCATGTCATCAATATGATAGTGGATCCAAAGCGCTTTGAAAGCGTTCAACGTAACCCTAATGCAGAGAAATACATAGCGTATTGTGGAAATGTAAACAAGGATAGCAAGGATGGTGTAGGTGACTTGATTGCCTCTTTTGTCAGATATCATGAGAAGTATAGTGATAGAAAACTTTATATCATTGGACCAATCGTTTCGCAGGAACAAAAGCAGGAGTATGAAGAATATCTGAGACTATACAAAGCTCTGGATAGTGTGGTATTTACAGATTCTGTATCTCCTACCACTATTCCGCAGTATTTCGTGGATGCAGAAATGCTTGTTCTTGCTCGTCCAAATAATATTCAAGCTAAGTACGGTTTCCCCACTAAATTGGGTGAATACTTACTATCAGGCAGACCTGTTGTACTTACTGACGTTGGTAATATTACAGACTACCTAAAAGATGGCGTCAGCGCCTTCATAGCTAAACCGGGGGATATTAATTGTATTTCTGATAAGATGATGGAAGTATCTGCAAATCCGGAAAAAAACGATTCTGTTGCCATTGCAGGAAAAGAGGTAGCTATGAAGGAGTTCAATAGTTCAACAGAAGTATTGAAGATTATTAATTTGATGTATAAATAATGAGTATATTATGAAAGTCGTTCTTCTCGCCGGAGGCTTCGGTTCCCGTATCTCTGAGGAATCTCAATTCAAACCAAAGCCAATGATTGAGATAGGTGGCATGCCTATCCTTTGGCACATTATGAAAGAGTATGCCTACTATGGCCATACTGAGTTTATTATCTGCGCTGGTTATAAGCAGGAGTATATCAAGGAATGGTTCGCTAACTACTTTCTGCACAACTCCGACGTCACCTTCGATTACCGTAATGGTAAGAACGAGATGACCGTTCACCAGACCAATATGGAGCCATGGAAGGTGACTGTGGTTGATACAGGATACAACACCATGACCGGTGG
>ERZ780185.1282-NODE-1282-length-11152-cov-1.896278_pt1 | contig 11152 bp, 4 predicted proteins | sample MGYA00511365_ERZ780185 | MGnify/ENA primary metagenome ERZ780185 (study PRJEB29588, sample SAMEA2151606) | human gut metagenome | biome: human gut; feature: human-associated habitat; material: faeces | place: Denmark | collected 2008/2010 ...
TATCGGCTACATTACGACTTACCGAAACACCAGTCTTATCATCCGTATACGAAGATTTCATCTCATTCATAGCTTCCACATATCCTAACAGTACTTCCGCATAGCGGATAACAGGATACGTTTTAGCCTTTATAGTACCTTGCCAGTTATTTACATCTTCCTGATTAATATATTTTCTACAAGTATATCCAGTTCTGTTATAATCCACTTTTATATTACCCGTAGGCTGAGAATTACCATCCTTGTAATAGTTGGCCACAAAATTCTTTATAGCTTCAGTACCGGTATATGAAGTACCCGGCCAAACACAATAGTTAAACCCGATAGAAGCATAAAAACGAGGTTCACGATTATCGTGCATATAGGCACGATCCGGACTGAGTACATAATTCTCCGAGAAAGTCTTACCGATTCCTACTGCCTGCCATGATTTTTCCGCATCAGTAGCCTCGCTATACTGACGGCCATCTGCCATACGATATTCATCTATCATGTCTTGAGTTACACTAAATCCGTTGATTCCGCCCAATAGATTGGGATAAACAGTCCAGTCATCGCTATTAGCTCTTACACAATAATAAATCAACTCTTTATTATGTACTGCTTGTATAGAACCATCGAATATAGATTTATAGCTCCTATAAGGATCAATGTCACCGGCCCCATACGGAAAAGATTCCTTGGATACGGTTTCAGGAAGATCTAAAGTACCTGCCACCCGGTCTGTAGTCTCAATTTTTTCAACAGTATTAAGTTTATACAGATTCATATCTATAATTTGTTTGTATACAGCTGCTGCTTTTCCCCAACGATTATTGTCTTCTGCCTGAGAAATGAAGGGAGTACCATCCGAACGACGCCAGTCAGCATAATAAGTATTTCCATTATACAACGGACTTGCCGAATAGAGACGCTGACGTGCAATAAGCGCCAAGGCGGCTCCTCGCGTAGGAACATATTGAAAAGATTCTTCTCGGTCTATCGGTAAATATTCTGCTGCCTTCTCAAAATTAGTACAAACATATTCAACGCAATCATCGTAGGAAGAACGTTCGTAAGAAGCATCTTTTGCCGGAGTATCTGTATCGAACGCCTGATCAGGAATAATGGGTACCGGCCCATAAAGGCGCATCAGACTGTAATAGAAATAAGCACGTAAAAAATAAGCGCGTCCCATATAATCTCTTCGTTCCAAATCAGTGAGTTCTTTACATTCAGGAATACGTGCTATCAGAAGATTCGCTTTACGAATACCTTTATAATAGTTATCCCATGGATTAAAACCTTGTGTATTTCTTGGTGTTACCTGATCTACTAGCAGATATGCCCCACGGTGGTTCCAGTCAACCCAAGGAACAAAAGCCTCATCTGCTGCTAAACCACTGGGAGAATAGGCCCCTGATGACCAAAGCCTTGATTCTTCAGGCAAAAATCCCGATGCACCATTAATATATTGAAGAACTCTTTCTTTAGAAACAAAGATAGAATCAATCGTAACCTGATCATACACATATTTGTCTATATCAAGGAAAGATTCACAAGAGGTAAAAGAAACAGCACCTGCAAGTGCTATGAAACCGCAAATAAATCCGCAAGTTTTCAGTTTAAATCTATTTTTCATAACTTTAGTCCTTTATTAAAATTTAAGGTTACATTGCAATGTAAAGACTCTTTGGATAGGATATTTCGCTCCATTATCACTGGCTTGTGTAGGATCAAAAATCTTATCCCCCTTATCCCATAAGCATAGGTTTTCACCTATCAGGCTAAGAGTTGCGCTTTGAAGTCCGACTTTACGAAGAAGCATAGCTTTGGTGGTATATGAAAGCTGTACATTCTTTAAACGTAAATAACTACCATCACGAAGCCAAAAAGTAGAATTTCTATTATTATTGGCATTATTTCCATACGTAAGTCTCGGGAATCTCGCATTTGGATTTTCTGTTGCAGGGTCACCCGAAATTTCAGCTGATGTCCAACGGTCTTTCATTACCATAGTAAGAATATTTCCTGTTTCTTTTCCTACAAAAGGCAAATATCCTGAACCACCAACAAAATATTTCATACGGGCAGTACCTTCAAAGAGTACGCTGAGATTCCAATTCTTCCAGTTAAATTCAGTAGCAAAACCATACTGTATTTGAGGTACATTACTATATTCCAAGGGAACCACATCACCATCATCAATCACACCATCACCGTTTACATCCTTATATTTGATATCACCCGGCAATACAGTACTTTCAAATGTCTGGCGAGGACTATTAGTAATATCTGCTTCATCTTTGAATAACCCCAAAGCGATCAAACCTCTATTAATCCCAGATTGATAGCCAACAGCCGACTGATAAGGATAGCGCATAATAGCTTCTTCAAATTCCAGAATCTTATTCTTAGATTGTGTAAAATTAGCACGTAGAGTTAAATAAGTATTCTCATTAAATGGTTGTGTATAAGCAATATGTCCATCAATGCCCCAGCTTTTCATCTTACCGACATTCGCCCAAGGCATTGTTACTAATCCCATTTCACCCGGTGTACTTGCTCTTTGCTGATAGATACCAGAACGAACATCACGAAAGAAATCGACAGTCATATCAAAGCGATCATGAAACAATTTCATATCAATACCAAAATTTGTTTTGGCAGCCTTCTCCCACCTGAGGTTATTAGAGCCTACCTGAGTTTCCGTAATACCAGTACCTGAATTCCACGGACCTCCACCAGTATATCCCATCAATGTCAGATAAGGAAAACGAACACTGTCATCCCAAGTCAGCTTATCGTTTCCTACCTCTCCATAAGAAGCTCTGAACTTAAGGAAAGTAAGGAACGGCAATGCATTCTTTACAAAATCATACTGAGTAGGCACCCAACCACCTGAGATAGCTGGGAAAAGACCAAATTTCTTTCCTTTTTCAAAAGCCTCAGAACCGGTATAGCCTAAGTTACCTTCAACAAAATATGTATCCTTGAACGAATAAGTGAGACGACTAGACAGACCCACATAACGTTTTGGAATAGCTGTCAGTAATGTTTTAAATTTAGAATTTACATAACCCTGCAAATAGAAATGTACAAGACCACCTACACGGTGATTTTTACTGAATATCCGATCATAGTTAGCACGTGCTTAAAAATAATACTTCCGATCCACTTCTTCCCAACCACTATAACTTTGCTCTTGCGCTTCAACTTTTCTTATCAAATTCAATGAACCATCACGTTTTCTTCCATCAGCATAATATAGTTCTGGCAGCTTTGAGCGAGAGGCCCACGATTTTCCATTAGAATTAAAATTAAACAGAACTGTAGCAGACAGACCTTTCGTAAGCACGCTTAAATCTTGTTTAAGTGTAAGAATCAGATTATTTGTATTACCAAAATAAGTACGATATCCAGTTTGATTGAGCAATACATAAGGACTTATCTGATTATTTGCCGAGCCATAAGCAGGATATTCACCGGTTGAATAAACCAAAGGGACAGTTATTGGAGTCAGGTTAGCCGAAGCCTGCCAAAGTGCATCACTATTGTCTCCATAACCCGGAGAATTCTGATTTACTATAGTCGTTTCTAATCCCAAAGTAATAACTGTACTCTTAGTCATATTCACGTCAACATTCGCACGGAAATTATACTGCTTATAGTTTACATTAGTATCGTATTTATTAACTCCTTTATCTTGTTTGAAGATAGCATCCTTATTCAAAATACCTAAACTCATATAGTAACGGGCTACCTGCCCACCACCAGATGCACTTAAGTGATATTGCTGATTCCAAGTATAATCTTTCAAAATTACATCCTGCCAATTTACATCCGGGTGAATATCTGGATCCATACCATTCTTAAATAATGCCATATCCACATCATTGAAGATAGGATTCATTCCCCTTGAAACAGCTGCTTCATTGGCCAATGTGGCATAATCATAAGATCTCACATACTCAGGCATACGGGGAGAATAAGATAAACCTACATTGCCCTTCACACTCACCACTAATTTACCAGCCACACCCTTTTTAGTAGTTACCAGAACAACACCATTCGCACCTCTGGTACCATATACAGCTGTAGCAGAAGCATCTTTCAGAATAGAAAAACTTTCAATATCTTCCGGATCCACCAGATTCAGATTACCTTCAACCCCGTCAATCAATACCAACGCACTGGAACTTGCACCAAAGGTACTGATACCACGAACCCAGAATTCAGAAAAGTCCTTTCCAGGTTCACCACTGCGAGTTACAGAAATAATACCCGGTACACGTGCTCCAAGCATATTTGAAACTGAAGTTGCCGGAACATTCAGATCTTTAACCTCTATATTCGAAATGGCACCCACCACAGACACTTTACGTTGTGTAGCATGACCTACTACTACTACCTCATCCAGATCGCTGACAACTTCTTTCAATACAATACGCATACGCTCATCACTCTTTGTCACCTTACTTACATAATTTTCGTAACCTACATACGAAATCACTAATGTCTCTCCTTTTCTTATACCCATCAATTTAAAACGTCCGTCAGTATCTGTAATAACACCCTTGCCCGGATTTTCTTTCAAAGTTACAGTAGCACCAATTATTTCTTCTCCATTTTCAGTCATTACAAGGCCGGCAGCAGTTAAATTATCCTGCGCAAACAATGAATTAACTGAGAACAGCAATATTGACAATATTGATATTATATATTTCATATTATTATATTCATTAATGTGTTTATACATAGTTATTCGATAGAAAGCTTTCTGACAACTCTGTCCCAACCACCAGCAATATAGAAATTATCTTCACTATCTACTGCAATATCCTGAGGAGAGTCAAAACGAGCATCAAGCGGCTCCGTAGCCGAATTTACCTGACCACCATTACCCGGCTTTCCTGCCACGAGTTCAACCTGATCGCCCACAATCTTATTAATGAAAGCACCTGCACGATTAAGCACATAAATTTCTCCTTCTGAAGTCACTGCAATTCCATAAGGTTCAGTGAATTGAGCATCTAAAAGTCTATGGCCGGTCGTACTTCCCGCCCCATTGAAACCTGCATATTTCACAGATTTCCAGACACCATTATCCTCATATATCTTATAGATACCGTTCATCTGATAAAATGCGGCAAAGAAACATTTGTGATATTTACTGTAAGTGATAAGAGAACGATCTCTGAAATCACTCGGTAGATCTCCCTGCAACGGAATAACCTGGTAAGAATACTCTTGCAAATCTACCCTAGCAAAATTGGCCTGACTATCCATCAGATAAAGATAACGATTGTCTTTCTCAGTAAATGCACCCGACCATATTTGTCCAGGCATATCTGCCGCACTGATTACAATATTTGTTGATTTAGGCGCATAACTTTCTTCCCGTGAATAAGAATAGATAGTGCGGTCTTCTACCCAATGAGATAGTAAATAAAACTTTTCACGTGTATTGTCTACAGCAGGAGTACCAAATGATTTGGTCTGATCCAAAGTAACTACTTTATTATCATCCAAAGAAAGTAAACTAACACGATTATTCCACCATGATTCAACAACAATAACATTATCAGATTTTTCTCCTTTCACCGTAGCGATATTAGAAGCTTCTTTAAAGCGAGCAACGTTCAAATCACCATCCACATAGCCATCATCCGGATTATATCCAAATTGTCCCGCAATAGTTATCACCGATTTAGTCTGCTGATACTTGAACTTCATATCTTCCGGCACAATACTATCATTCCCTATAACTACTGAAACCTGATTCCTACCAGGTCCCTGCTTGGGGACAAGTCCTAAAATAGTCTTACCATCTGTCGTTATCAAGATGGCTTTTTTTTCACCAAAATACACCTTCATATTAGAAAGGTCACCTTTAAAGTTTCCCTCAATAACAAAAGGAACATCGATACCACCATAAGTAGGCTTAATGCAATCTACCGAAACTGGCATACTTGGATCGTACTTATTATCCACGACGGGATGTTTCACTATTTCCTCACTGCCATTACAAGCAGCAAAGAACAAAGACAAAAAAATTAAATACTTCTTTTTCATTACTAATAGTATTAAAAATTAGGGTTAAAACAATTAATTAAAATGCTTCAAAAATAGAGTAGTTTCTTTTCCGATGTCTTTCATAAACAAATCTGATTTAATTTAACATAACAATAATTCCATCGACATACATTCCATACATCGATATGCAAAGCTACAGAAGTGTATCCAATACACTTTTAGATATTAGATATATAATTTTAGATATTAGATATTCTAACTAATAAATAATAAAAAAGAGGAAAAAAGAAGTAAATCACACCTCTGTAGGAGACTTGCCAAAGTACTTTTTAAACACCGTACTAAAGTAACTGATACTGGAATAACCACAAAGTTCGCTAACTTCCGTGATAGTGTACTTATGAGATTGGAGTAATTCCAAAGCCCGGTTTAAACGAATGGATTTAATAAAGTCAATAGGTGATTGACCTGTCAGTGCTTTTATTTTTTTATACAATAACGAACCGCTCACATGCATTTCCATAGCAAAGCTTTCCTTATCAAAATCTAGATTTTGCATATTATTATGGATCACTTCCACTGCTTTTTTCACAAAATGATCGTTAAGCTCATTGTTCAAAATAACCTGTTGCTCATCATTATCCGACTTTATCAATTTCAAAGCTTTCTCTCTGACGATCTCCCGGTTCCGCATAAGGGACTTTATTCGTTGCTCCAAAAGTGATATATCGAAAGGTTTTGTGATATAGTCCTCTGCTCCCAAACCTAAACCTTCCAACTGGTCACTTTTATCACAAAGTGAAGTTAGCAGGATCACCGGAATATGCGAAGTTTCAAAAGTAGATTTGATCAACTTACATAACTCAAAGCCATCCATATCAGGCATCATCACATCCGAAATAATCAATTCGGGAGATTCCTTTTGAAGTAATTCCCATGCTTCATTGCCATTGCCAGCCTCTAAGATGTTATATTGATTTTCAAAAGAACACTTCAGGAAGTTCCGCAAATCTTTATTATCATCTACGATTAATATAGATTTCTTCTTTTCGGATTTATCATCTTCCCTTTTACATTCCGATTGATCAGACGGACCATCAGCAGATGTGATATTCCCCGGCTCTTCATGTTCAGCAGGTGCAACCTCAACCACTTCTTTATAAGGGATGTTTATTTTGAATAAAGAACCTTCATTCTCCTTACTTTCAAGTGAGACTTTTCCCTCATGCATCAAAACGTAATTCTTCACCAACAACAGGCCTATCCCGGAACCTACCATGCGTGAATTAACCTTATTATCTCCCCTATAAAACTCTTTGAACAGCTTCTTCTGAGCATTATCCGAGATACCCAATCCATAATCTCTTACCTCCAAGCTCCAATAGTACTCATTACAATTCAATGTAAGTTCCACCCTACCATTCGTATGAGAATACTTTATCGCATTAGATATCAAGTTATCAACCACTTTCTCTATTTTCAATTCATCGACAGCTGACATATAAGATTCCCTGTTAGAGACAAACTCCAATATAACATTCTTTTTTCCCGCCGTTGACTTGAACATTGTTTTCCGCCTGTACACCAATTTAACAATATCAACCATTACCAGAAACAGTTGTCCTTTCCCCATATCCACTTTCTGAAAATCCAGGAGTTGGGTTGCAACATTAGATAAACGTTCAGACTGTTCCGTAGCCAGATTCAGATAATAATGCCCTTTGTCTGATAATTCTTTCTCTTTATTCAATTCCTGAATAGGCGCGTTTATCAACGTTATCGATGTACGAAGATCATGAGCCGTATTTGTGAAAAAACGGATTTTATCTTCAGCATGACGCTGTTTCAAACGGTTTATATAGAATTTAAGCACAAAGAATGTAATGCTCATTATAATAATGAATACCACCAGACGGAACCACCACGTCTGCCAGTAAAGCGGAATAACGTGTATGTCCAATGTACGTTCATCGACTATCTGAGAAAGTGAATTATTGTACATTCTTACTTTAAGCCGGAAATTCCCATTAGGAATATTGGTATAAGTGATTATCTGCTGATTGGAAGGATGTGACCATTCTGTATCAAGCCCTTCCATTTTCCATGAAAATTTTATTTCTTTGGAAGAAACGCCAATAGGCAATACCTCAAGCGTCAGAGTATTCTGATCATATTTAAATGAAATATCTGTTTGCTTATTCACCGGAATTCCACGCAACAAATCTTGATTTTCTCTGATAGAACTACCGGAAATAGTGATATTCTGGAAATAAATCTCCCCGTTGAGCTGGGTATGATATAATTTATCGGGGTTAAACATTACCGCCCCATTATTTGTACCCCACATCAATTCGCCATTACGTAATTTGCAGCTGGCATTCACATTGAATGAAGCACTGGAGAGAGCTAAAGTAGAATAATAAGCATGCACCGTGCTGTCAGCAGGATTATAGCGGCACAATCCATTTTCCGTTCCTAACCATAAATATCCATTATCATACATGACACTATTCACATAGTTAGATGGCAATCCGGATTCCACTGTTATTTTATGAGTTTCACGAGTCGTGTAGTTATGGTGCAGCAATCCGTCTCCGGAAGTAGCCACCCAAATATCATCTCCCATTACTAAAATATCCTGTGCAAGACATTCCGGTAAGAAAGTGATTTTCCCTGTTTCCTTGTCTAGCAAAAGCACAGAATAAGTACAGGCCAACAGCATTTTTCCCGGAGAAAACTCCATAAACGTACGCATGGGCTGTGCACCATACGTATGAAAACGCTTTTCTTTTGTTAAATAACATATTACATCTTGGATACCTCCAATCCAGATATCACCCTCACTGTCCTTATATATATTCATTATGAATTTACCGTCAGATTTCAAATCCGATGTATTCCGCGGATAATGAACCAATTCTTTTCCGGTATTCCGATCTAAAACATAAAACCCGGATGAGAACGAACCTGCCCAGATATTTCCTTCGTCATCTTCACATAAAGCCAGAAAAACCTGTGCCTGTTCCTGTTTATTCTGATAATAAGTATCCCATTCATTAGTGGCAACTCTCCACCTGCTTATCCCATTATTTGTAGCAAACCAGATATCCCCTTTGCTATCTTCCAATATCTTGTTTACATTATCATTCCCTAAAGAATTCGGATTATTAACCTGATGGGTAATTTGATTAATTAAGGGAGATTTCCAGTCGAAGAAAGAAAGCCCACCAGTATAGGTAGTGACCCACACCCTCTGCTGACCGTCGCAAAAGATGTCATAAACCCCATCTCCACGAAGAGAGAAAGGATTATCAATATCTTCTTTCAAAATATTCAGAACCGTTTTTTTATCCTTATCCAATTCCCATACTCCCTGCCCGTCGATTCCGACTAACAATGTTGAATCCGAACTTTCCGTTATCACTGCGATAGGTTGCTTTGGGAAATTAGAAAATGGCAATAACGTTTTCTTTTTCATGTCCAGATAGAAAAGACCATCAGTGGAAGTTCCTATCCATACAACCTCTCTTTTATGATCATAAAAAAGAGTATTTATCTGAAACATATCTTCTATTCCACATATACTTTTTTGTTTCAACGTATTTGTATTTAATAATCTAATACTGTCTTGACTGGCTACAAGCAGATGTGTCTGATCATAAGACGTTATGCACTGTGTTCGAATTGGCGCCTCACCTATTTGGGTAAATATTCCACTTTTATATTTGCACAACCCCCCGGACGTAGGAATCCAGAGAGCCTATATTTGCTTTTGTCACAAATAAAATTTTTGTATTTAACAGCAAATCTACAGATAAAAAAGTATTATTGAAAGATATTCTAAGATCCAAAAATAAATCAAACCGGTCATACAGTTCATTATAATGAAAAAATTGCCCATTATTCGTATATGCTATTAAAAATGAATTATTATAGGCCAATTTGACATTTATGATATTGGCTGTTTTATAAGGAAGCTGATAAATGCGATAATCACTTTCCGTAATTCTCAATATACCCGTTTTAGAGGAAGCCCAGATAAAACCATTCCCATCTTTACAAACAGAGGCCATCTCCCGCATGGAAATTCCATACATCGCATTAATATTATAAAACTTCACATCCGAAGCATATATATTAAAAATAGAAAGAAAAAGAAAGAATATAAGCAGTCGTGATTTCATAATATTACAGTTAGCTGCTGCAAATATAATATATTTGAAAGCAATCAACCAATATATGCATTATTTTGTCTAATTTTGCACCTCGTTTCACAAAAAGTACAGATTATCTATGAAAGCGTTCGAATTCAGACCAAAGCTATTCACGGCTTTGAAGAACTACTCGAAAGAATTATTCATGGCAGACCTGATGGCCGGTATCATAGTAGGTATCGTCGCTCTCCCGCTTGCCATTGCATTCGGTATTGCATCCGGTGTATCACCCGAAAAAGGTATTATCACGGCAATCATTGCCGGATTCATTATCTCCATGTTGGGAGGTAGCAAAGTACAGATCGGTGGTCCCACGGGAGCTTTTATCGTCATTATCTATGGCATCATCCAGCAATATGGAGAAGCGGGACTGATTGTTGCCACACTAATGGCAGGAGTCATTCTTATCCTGTTAGGGATATTCAAGCTGGGTGCTGTAATCAAGTTTATCCCCTATCCTATTATCGTGGGATTTACCAGTGGTATTGCCGTCACTATCTTCACCACGCAGATAGCCGATATCTTCGGACTTAATTTCGGTGGTGAAAAGGTTCCCGGAGATTTTGTCGGGAAATGGATGATCTATTTCCAGCATTTTGATACTATCAACTGGTGGAATACAATTGTCAGCATCGTAAGTATTGCAATTATCGCCATAACCCCGAAATTCTCAAAGAAGATACCGGGGTCGCTGATTGCCATTATTGTAGTAACGGTAGCGGTATATCTGATGAAGACTTATGCCGGAATCAACTGCATAGATACCATTGGCGACCGCTTCAGTATCAAGGCGGAACTGCCGGATGCAGTAATGCCTTCACTAAACTGGGAGGCTATTCAGGACTTATTTCCTGTAGCCATTACCATTGCGGTATTAGGAGCCATCGAATCGCTGCTTTCCGCTACGGTAGCGGGTGGGGTTA
>ERZ780185.1288-NODE-1288-length-11101-cov-2.023628_pt1 | contig 11101 bp, 8 predicted proteins | sample MGYA00511365_ERZ780185 | MGnify/ENA primary metagenome ERZ780185 (study PRJEB29588, sample SAMEA2151606) | human gut metagenome | biome: human gut; feature: human-associated habitat; material: faeces | place: Denmark | collected 2008/2010 ...
TACGACAAAATTATGAGTAATACTTGAAGTAGCCATACTAACACATTGTTAATAAATTCTGTTATGAGTGTATATATTCTAACGTTGCTGATGATTGTTGAACTGTTAAAAAAGCTTACTTTTCACAATGTATAAAATTTTGTACATATATTAAATTGATATTAATAATTTATTATGATACTATAAAATAGTAATAAAATTGATAAACTATTAGGAGAAAAGATGAAAAAGGTACTAAAAGAAGCGAAAGCATTAAGGATTTTGTTACTGTCTGTATTCCTGGTTTCTTTTTTTGCAATTCCTGTCTTTGCGGTCAGCCAGAACCAGCAGGGTGTTGTTGCGAATTTAGTGACGGATAAAACCAGCTATGAAGCAGACGAAACCATTACAACAACAGTTACAGTAACAAATAATGGAACAAATGTTTTGAAAAATGTTCATATTCAATACGATATTCCGGAAAAATATGAACTGGCAAACGGTTCAAAAAATGAAGATACATTTGAATCCGTTGCACACGGTGATACGGTGAAATTAACCGGTCAGATTAAGAATTCAAATGTTGTAACAGTGACTCCGGCTCCGGACAATTCCCAGCCGGCTCAGAATACGGAAACGGTTGAAAATATAGATGTAACACAGGATAACGGCACAGCAGCCAATACATTTGACAGCCATATGTATGTATTATTCATGGTGTTATTTATACTGAGTGGTTCTGTCCTGGCAGTTGGTGCTGTAAAGAATAAAAAGCTCAGAAAGGTATTATCTGTTTTCTTCTGCTTTTTCATGGTATTCTCAATGCTGGATTTATCAGCGGTAAACGTCAAAGCAGACACCGTTGCAGAATCCACGATGAATCTTAACCGGACGATTACAGTTGATGGCAATGAACTGGAATTAAATGCACAGATTCGTTTTAATGCAGTTAATGAGGACACAAATACTGTATTTGATGAAAGCAAGACCTATACAAGAGGTGAATGGGTTACACTTCTTCTGGATAAATTAAATGCTCCGCTGATGTCAGCAGATCAGATTGATTATTACTATTTAGACAGCTTAAACTCAGCAACAGGAACAGCAGTAGAAACAGCGAATGCATACGGATTTTTACCGGTTCCTGATGTTGAAGATTTAGAGCAGGATATTCCTCTGTTTTACCCGGATGAACCGTGTACAAGAGAATTTGCAGCTTACACGGCGGTTCATGCAATGGGCTTTAACGGCGAGAATACAATTGCAATGGATGACTGGTCTGATGTAAATCAGGTGAAGTATAAAGATGAAATTAAAATTGCACTTGTAAATAACTTCTTATACTTAACAGATAACACATTCTATCCGCAGAAAACCATTACCGGGGCGGATGTAAAGAGTATTTTCTATGCAATTGATGATTTGAATGATTCCATTAAGCTGAGCAAAGACCAGACTTATGACCATTCAGAAATTCTGGATTCTGTTGTAAATGTGGCAGCAGATCAGGCAGCGGATTATTCCGTTGTAAAAAATGGTGATGTTTACGAAGTAACACTGCCAAACAAGAAGACAACAGACGGCATAAAAGTTGATGATGTCATCCGTTTACCGGAGAGTACTGAATATGCAACCGGTTTAATGTTAAAAGTTGCACAAATCAGCCAGTCCGGCGATTCAGTAAAATTAGTCTGCACAGTTCCTGAACTGGCAGAGATTTATTCAAAATTAGACCTTGCAGAGCTTGGTTTGCCGTCAGTTGACAGTTTTGTGGCAGCAGAAGGCGTAACCTGCGAATATAACAGCAATGGTTCAATTACAGCAGATGATTCCGGCTTGTATCCGCTTTCTATCAATGCAGGCGGAAGTACACAGATACCGGGAACACTGGAATTTACAATTGCAGAAAAGGAAATTACAGATAATCTGAAGGTTTCCGGTTCTGTTGAAGTTGAAATCCCGGACATAACCTGTATCGCAAAGGCAAATGTCGGTTGGAGAGGTGTTGATGTTGATGAATTTACATTATCAATATCAGAAAAGATTAAGATTGCGAGTCAGTTAGAACTGACACTTGCAGAATCCGGTTATGAATTAACCAACAGCAACGGTGCAACCCGTTTTGAATCAGGAAGAATCGAAATCGGACGTCTGCCAATCCGTATCGGTGCGACAGGACTTTCATTTGATATTGTATTCTTCTGCAATGTATCAGCAAAGGGTACAGCAAGCATTACATACACCATTAACAGCACACAGGGATACCAGTATAAGAACGGGGCTTCCCGCGCAATCTTTGATTTTTATGATTCATTAGATTTCATGGAAATTAAGGCTAGCGGAACAGCCGGTCTTGGTTTGTCAGGTGTTCTTTGTGCATTCAACCTGATTGATTTAGCAGGATATGCAGGAGAAGCCGGTATCGGTTTTAACGGTTCATTTACACCGCACATTCTTGCAACAGATACTTTATACTGTGGGGATATGACCTTATATGCATATGCAAAATCGGGAATTGATCAGGAAACAGTCGTTGGTAAATTCTTAAATGATGTATGCCATTACACATTAGAATTCCAACACTTAGACAATGATTCAAGTAATCCGTTTAAAGCAAAATTCCATGTGGAAAACGGCCGTGTTGTACCGGAATGTACATTTGGAACAGGAGAACTGAAAGGTCTTATCGCATCAGCTGATGGAAATGAACCGATAGCAGGTGCCAGAATCCGTATATACAGCGGTGAAACACTTGGTGAGAACTTAGTCAGAACAATTTATACGGATGAAACAGGTAATTATTCAGTTGATAATTTAACAGCAGGAACATACAGTATTGAAATCGCTGCAACAGGTTATAAGAAGTATGATATGCAGGTAGAAATCACTGAAAATGCAACGGTATACAATGAAACCCTGTTAATGATCGGCAGAAACGGTGAAGACGGTGTCGGAACAGTTACCGGTGAATTAAAAGATGCGCTTACCGGTTTACCGATTCAGGATATGACATACAATATCCGCAAAGACTGGAACAATACAACCGGAGCAGTTCTTGAAACAGGTACATTTGATGCTTCAACTTACGAATTGTCTTTAAACCCTGGTAACTATACATTAGAGATTATCAAGGAAAACTACATCACAAACCACATTAATATTGCGGTCGTTTTAGATGAAACAAAGACATATAATGTGACATTGTCACCGGAGAACAGTTCAATTGATACCGACAATTTAAGAATTGTATTAACATGGGGCGAATACCCATGGGATCTGGATTCACACTTGTACGGAAAAGATAAGCTGACAGATTCAAGTGTATTCCATACCTGTTACTGGGCAAAGAATTATTATCAAGGTTCAACAGCAATTGCAAAACTGGATGTTGATGATACAACAAGCTATGGTCCGGAAACAACAACGATTTATGAATTAAATGATGACATGAAGTATAGTTATTATGTTCATGATTTCACCAACGGATATTCATCAAGCAGTACGGCAATGGCTGCATCCGGCGCAAAGGTTCAGGTGTATGCAGGAAATGTATGCTACTTTACTTTTAATGTACCAAATGAAGGTGGTACATGGTGGCATGTATTTGACTATGATCCGGCAACGGATGCATTAACACCGGTTAATGCAATGAGCTATTCAAACTAGTTCGTAGTTACTTGCGGGGAAAATGGGCTGTAACGGCTCATTTTTCCTGATTGTTTTTTAAAATATAATTGGAGGGAGTATGCATGACAGTATCGGTAGATAAAAAAACACTTAAAATAATATTTTCAATCTGTGTACTGGCGGTTGCAATCTGTATCGCAGACTGCGTATCGGAAATTCGTGCCACAGCAGATTATTCCAAGGCAGATGGAACCCTGGTATCAATTGACAGGAGTATAGATTTGGGTTTACAAAATAATTCTAAGACAGATATAATCAGATATAAAGTGTATCAATATCAGGTCAATCAGCAGGAATACACATGTCAATATAGAACGTACGTCTTATTTCAACCTAAAATCGGAAGCCATAAAACCATCTATTATTCTTCTTCAAATCCCAACCAAGTCAGAGATGAATTTAAAATACAAACTGCAAAAGCGGGTGCTGTTTTCTTTGCTTTTTTTGGAATTATGATGCTGGTATTTATGAAAAAGGCGGGCGAAAATGAATAAGCGGTCAAAACTCATTGTATGCGGTATTGCAGTAATTGCGGTTTTATGTATGGCTTTACCGGTCTTTTTTCATGGTACATCGAATGAATGTAAAATAACCGGTGTTTTAGCAGCAGACAGCAGAAATCATTCTGTGGATACGTATACGGTTGAACAGGATAAGAAAAAATGTAGTGTTTCATTTTCAGATACGGCGGTCATAGATACAGCGTTTACCGCAGAGGTGCCTACAGATGAACCCTATATCATAGAATTGACAGTCCGTGATTCACAGCTGCCGGAATACAGGGAAATTAAAGATGAGAATGTGGCAATGAATACAGCGCAGACGGCGGCAAAATATAACGCGGACGATTCGGTAATGAAAAGGGTCGTGTATCCGCAGAACCGGCAGCTTCATTTTTCGGTGACAATGCAGTATAAAGAAAATGTCAGCGGTTTTATCGGATATTCTTCCATAAAAGTCATCCCGGTCAGTAAGTCAAAAGAATATAAGCTTGTGACAAGCCCGGATAAAACGGTTGAATTTATTATAAAAGCAGATGATTTTTCCAAAGAAGAAACAGACAAACTTTCTGAGTGGTCAGAGGACTTACAGCTTTACAGGCAGCAGCTGTATCAATTAACCGGTGAACGGCAGCCGTATGACGGAAAGACAATTTTTGATTTTACAGAACAAATAGACTATTATGGTCTGGCAGGCAATCCGATTTTTATGAACAGCACCAATCTTACAAAAGATTTGTCTACAGATAAAAGTGTATGTATATGGAAATATATCCATGAAATGAGCCATACATTTGACGGGATTGAAGGTTCACACATCGGGAATACATGGAATTTTGATTCTGAGCTTTTTGCAAATTTAAAAATGCTTTATGTAATGGAGAACAACGGATTATCCTTTCAGGATAGCAGTGAAAAAGGAGCAGATGCATATTTAAAATATTCGGCCGGCAATACCTTAAAAAACGGCATTTACAGTTCAGACGGTTTCTTATACCTTTTGATATGCAGACTGCGGGAGGTACAGCCGGATTACTGGAACAGTTTACAGGCTGTTTTTTCAAATGCACACGATTCTTTCAATGAAACAGAAAGCAGTACGGCTCCAGAACGGTTTATAAATTTCTTTTTCCTTTTGCATCAGGAGCTGGGGGTGAATATACTCTCTGCATTTTCAGATGCAGAAAAAAAGGCAGTCATTAATAAATATGGTAATGAGATTACATATCTATTCGATTAAAGTTATTGCTAAGTTAAAAAGTCAGATAGGGCAGATGTAAAAATGGGATAAAGGGAAGAAGGAGCAGTCGTGACAGAAGACAGAAAAGAGAACTAAAAAATTAAATCATTTACAATTTCTTCCGATATATCTATTAAACAAAGGGAAAAACGGTCGAAACGGATTTTGACCGGTGTATTTAGCAGTAGTCAGGGAGGAAATGAATATGATATCAAGTTATCCCGGCGTAGTAGAAAACGCAGCATCTACAAGTGCTGCCGCAGTGGAAGCAAAAAAGAAGACAGAGCAGACACAAAATGAAAAGAGCGGCAGTGTTTCAGGAAAAACCATAGGCAGTCCGAAGCTCAGTAAAAAAGCGGCGGATTATTATGAATCTTTAAAGAAAAAATATTCCAACATGGATTTTATTCTTGTCAGTGAAGACAAGAAGGAGCAGGCAAAGGCGCAGGCTTCCAGTTATGCCAATGCCAGCAAAATGGTTGTCTTAATTGACGAAGACAAAGTAGAGCGGATGGCAGAAGATGAGAATTACCGCAAGCAGTATGAAGCCATTATTGCAAATGCGGCAAGCGGTATTTCACGGTTAAAGAGCAGTCTGGAATCCAGCGGTGCCAACGTCAAAGGCTTCGGTATGCAGGTCAATGACGGCGGAACGGCAACTTATTTTGCGGTATTGGAAGAATCCTCTGCGGCACAGCGGGAACGCATAGAAAAGAAAGCAGCAGAGAAAAAGGCAGAGAAAAAAGCTGCCGAAAAGAAAGCCGAGAAAAAGCACCAGAAAGAAAAGCTTGAAGAAGCAAGAAGCGAAAAGACGGAAAAAACAGATGTGTCAGATAAGACGGATACAGACAGCGGTACAGTGACGATTACGGCATCTTCTGTGGAAGAATTGCTGCAAAAGATACAGGATTATATGCAGCTGGCAAAAAGCGATACGGTTCTTACGGAAGCCGAAAAGAAGGTTGGACAGAACATCGACTTCTGCGGTTAGGAGCGGCATATGGGAACAGGGACAATTCAAAGCATGGTGGCGCTGTCGGCAATGCAGAACCAGTGGCAGAAAAAGAAAAATGATATTAATGCCGGAAAGACAAGCGAGCTGACCTCTGAACAGCGTGAATTGCAGATGTATCAGTCGCAGGCAGACGATATCCGTGAAGGTCAGAAACCGGCGGCAATCGACATTAAGCTGGCTTCGGGCAGCAGATTAAACGCTGAGGAAATCGAATATTTAAAAAAGCATAATCCGCAGGCTTTAAAGGATTACGAGGAAGAACAAAGAGAGCGCGAAAACTATAAAAGGCAGCTTAGAAACTGCCGCTCAAAGGAAGAAGTGGAACGTGTTAAGACAGCCAAAATGGGCGAGTTTTTGTCTTCTTGCAAAAGCATTGCCTCCAGTCCTTATATTCCAAAAGACCAGAAATGTGCAATGTTAAAAAAGCTGCTGCGGGAAGTAATGGGCATACAGGAAGAACATCAGGAATTTGTGGAATCAGCCCAGTATGCAATTCTGCCGGATGAAGATGAAGATACAAAATCCAAAAAGACCGATAACAGCACCGATACCGTATCCTCAGAGGATAACAGCAGGACAAAGGGCGAGGTAACGACAGACGATGAAGATCCGTTAGAAACAATCCGTCAGGCAATTGCGGCAAACGGAACCGTACTTGAAGCACCAAAGCAGAACGCGGCAGATAGTACGGATACCGAAAGCACGGCAGAAGCACAGCCGGAAAAAACAAAAGCCGGAACAGTCACGGTGATTGCAGACAGCGGTAACAGCGGTCATACAGGCACGGTAAAGATGGCAGGAAAAACAGCGGCTTTTGCAGGTGTGAGTGTCGATATCAGTATTTAACATTTAAACAAAAGCTAAGGGGAAAGTAAAAGGAGTTGAAAAATGTCTATAACGATTAAGATGAATCAGGACAATACCGGAATCCAGATGAGCGGTACAACAGCGGGACGAAACAAAACGCAGGATACCAAGACGAGAAGCACTGTATTTGCTGGCGATTTAATGCTCGGACAGGGAAATCAGATTGAGCAGAAAAAGCAGACCGCAAGACGTCAGGCAATGAAACTGATTACAGATGCGTGGGGCAGGGATGAATTGGCTTCCCAGAGCATAAAAGATATGGAACAGCAGAAAGCAGACTATGTAGAGCAGATGCAGGAAGCCAAAGAGCAAGAGAAAACCTTTGAAAAGAGCAAAAAGGAGCTTCAGGAGCAATACGGTGTAGCTGATGATTCACAGGAGCAGAAGGATTTGGAATTACTCGAAAAATTCCAGAATTATAAGAACGGCTCACATGATGAAAGCTTTACAAAGGAAGACGTTGACCGGTTAAAGGAATTGCAGAATCTTCCGCGTACAGAATATCAGGAAAAGGCACTCCGGTTAAACCAGATTGCCGGTTCAATGAAAGTAACTGCTTCCAATGCGAAGGATAAGCTGATTGAGCTGACAGATACAATCGCAAAGGCAAAGACCGATCAGGCAAAGTCACAGGATATGTTAAAAGCAGGCAGTGCAGCAGATGATATTTTGGAAGCTTCCAACAAAGAAATCATGGGGCTGCTCATTCAGGACGGAAAAGAGCATATCGACAAAGAGCAGGAAGAAGCGCAGAAGAAAGCCGAGGAGCAGAAAGAGAAGCGTGACGAACAGCAGGAGCGCATTGATGAGGCAAAGCAGGAGAGGAAAGAGCAGGAAGAACTCATCAAGGGTCAGGCGGAGGCAGACAGTGCCGAGCAGGATTTATCCCTCCAGCGCAAGACAACAAACAATGTCGAAGCTGCACAACAGAATATCCGCAATATTCTTGAGGATAATAATCTGCTGGCAGAAGACTTAAAGGGAATTAAAATTGATTTTAATTTCTAAAAAATAATTTGAATATCAAAATACTATTGACAAAGGAAAAGTTTTCCTGTATAGTAACAACTAGTTTGAGAGTCAAACAAAAAGCTTTTACGGATTTCGTTTGACTCTTAAATTTTTAGATTAATATTTTGATTATCAAAAAGTAAGATATTCAAAACGAAAATCTGAAGAAACGAAACAGAATTTTAAAGAAGGAAAATGTCAAAGCTGCGGGACATTTTCCGGGAAAAAGAAAACGCGGCACAGAGGCAGATATGAATACGAAAATAATAGGAACGGGAAGTGCTGTTCCGTCAAGGGTGCTTGACAATGCAGAACTTTCAACATTTTTGGATACCAGTGATGAGTGGATTCGCACCAGAACCGGAATCCGAAGCCGTCATATCGCACAGGAAGGTCAGACTGCATCAGCGCTTGCGGCACAAGCCGCGAAAAAGGCGATAGCAGATGCCGGGATAGCGGCAGAGCAGATAGAAGCCATTATCGTTGCGACTTCAACGCCTGATTACATATTTCCGAGTACGGCAAATCTTGTCCAACAGGAGATTGGGGCAGAGCGTGCGGCATGTTTTGATTTAAGCGCCGCCTGTACAGGATTTTTGTATGCAATGAGTGTGGCAGATGCCTATATTAAAGCGGGCATGTACAAAAAGGTACTGGTTATCGGTGCGGAAGTGATGTCGCAGGTGGTGGACTGGAAAGACAGAAGTGTCTGTGTGCTGTTTGGTGACGGCGCAGGTGCGGTTGTTTTAGGTGAAGACAGCAGCGGAAAAAGCATTTTCAGACTGCACAGCGACAGCGGTAGTGCACAGGCTTTGACACTGGGAAAAGAAAATGCGGTGCATATGAACGGACGGGAAATTTTCTCTTTTGCAGTTCGGAAAGTACCGGAGTCTGTTAAAGAAGTGCTAGAAGAATCGGAAACGGCAAAGGAACAGGTAAAATATTTTATTTTACATCAGGCAAATGCAAGAATGATTGAAAGTATTGCAAAGCGGCTGGATGTACCGGTTGAAAAATTTCCGATGAATCTGGAAACCCACGGAAATACTTCAGCGGCAAGCATACCGGTTCTTTTAGACGAATTAAACAGACAAAACCGCCTGATACCGGGCGATGTGTTGATCCTGTCCGGCTTTGGCGGCGGATTAAGCTGGGGCAGTGCATTGCTGGAATGGCACAAATGACAGGCAGAATATGCGTAGATTACAAGAGAATATCAAAAATATATTGTAGTAGAATGGAGATTAAAAAGATGTTAGAAAAAATGAAAGAAATTATCGCAGGACAGTTAAATGTAAACGCAGAGGATGTAAAGCCGGAATCACGCTTCAAGGAAGACTTAAATGCAGATTCACTGGATTTATTTGAACTGGTAATGGCACTGGAAGACGAATATTCCGTAGAAATTCCGTCAGAAGAACTTGAAAAGTTATTAACGGTACAGGATGTCTGTGATTATTTAAAAAATCACGGTGTAGAAGCTTAAAAAGCAGTGAGGTAAAAAGGCAGACAACGTTTATAAAGATGTTCGGAGATGAGAAAATATGCAGACAAGAATTACAAAACTGCTTGAAATTGAATACCCGGTCATTCAGGGTGGTATGGCATGGGTCGCAAATGCGGCGCTTGCGGCAAATGTTTCAAAAGCGGGCGGCATCGGATTTATCGGGGCGGCAAATGCACCGGCAGAATGGGTACGGAGTGAAATCCGCAGGGCAAAAGAGATTACAGATAAGCCAATCGGCGTAAATGTTATGCTGTTAAGTGAGCATGTAGACGAAGTGGCACAGGTTGTAGCCGAAGAAGGTGTAAAAGCCGTAACGACAGGAGCCGGTAATCCTGCAAAATACATGAAACAGTGGAAAGAAGCGGGAATTCGTGTGATTCCTGTGGTTGCTTCTGTTGCAATGGCAAGAATGATGGAACGTGCGGGCGCAGATGCGATTGTTGCAGAGGGCATGGAGTCCGGCGGTCATATCGGTGAGCAGACAACAATGTCCCTGCTCCCACAGGTTGTCGATGCGGTATCGGTTCCGGTTATCGGTGCAGGCGGCATTGGTGACGGCAGAGGCATGGCAGCGGCATTGATGCTGGGTGCGGAAGCGGTACAGCTAGGAACGCGTTTTATCGTTGCAAAGGAATCCACCGTCAGTCAGGCGTACAAAGACCGTGTGATTGGCGCAAAGGATATTGATTCCGTCGTTACGGGAAGAAGCACGGGACATCCGGTGCGCTCCCTTAGAAATACAATGACACGCCAGTATCTTGAAATGGAAAAAAACAATGTATCCTTTGAAGAATTGGAACACCTGACACTGGGTGCACTGCGCAAAGCTGTTGTAGACGGTGATGTTGCCATGGGAACGGTCATGGCTGGTCAGATTGCAGGCATGATAAAAAAAGAACAGACCTGTGCAGAAATTATTCAGGAAATTGTGCAGGAAGCAAAAGAAACGATAAAAAAATGCAGTATCTTTGCGGAAGATTCGTGCGGAAATGAGGCAGAACATGCGTAAAACAGCATTTCTCTTTCCGGGACAGGGCGCACAGAATGTCGGAATGGGACGTTCTTTTTATGAAAAATATGATGCCGTCAGACAATATTTTAAAACGGCACAGGAAGTGACAGGCATTGATGTTGCGTCACTTTGTTTTGAAGAAAATGAAGCTTTAAATCAGACCGAATACACGCAGATTGCCATGTATACAACAGAATGTGCGATACTGAACGTTTTACAGGAAAAAGGGATTCCGTACGAAGCGGCGGCAGGACTTTCACTGGGAGAATATGCAGCACTGACG
>ERZ780185.1296-NODE-1296-length-11036-cov-2.815864_pt1 | contig 11036 bp, 9 predicted proteins | sample MGYA00511365_ERZ780185 | MGnify/ENA primary metagenome ERZ780185 (study PRJEB29588, sample SAMEA2151606) | human gut metagenome | biome: human gut; feature: human-associated habitat; material: faeces | place: Denmark | collected 2008/2010 ...
CCGCCCACATTGATGAATTTATATGTTCATACACATATGTTTTGATATAACATATGTGTATTCAATTTTGCACGCAATGCGTGCAATCGTGTGCAACGCACACGAACGGGAGAACACGGTTCTCCCCTGCAGTTACGCTCGGGCATAGATAGCTTTTAATTTATCAAACTATCTACACGAACGGGGGACGGCGGCTCGCCGTCTGTCTACACGAACATAAATCAACAGATTTTTGAGCCGACAGGCATATTGTCAACAAAAACAACCTTTAAATCATCGCCGTGAACTGCAGAAAGAATCATACCGCAGCTTTCAACACCGCAAAGCTTTGCCGGCTTGAGGTTCTGAACAAGAATAATCTTCTTGCCGATAAGCTCCTCCGGCTTGTAGTAGTTTGCAATACCGCTGACAACGGTCCTGTCCTTTACACCGTCAAAAATTGTGAACTGTAAAAGCTTTTTGCTCTTTTTAACGGGTTCGCAGGTCTTAACCTCGCACACACGGAGGTCAACCTTGGCAAAGTCATCAATGCCAATCTGTGCAACACCCTCAAGCTCTTCACGGAGTGCCTTTGTTTCTTCACTTTCACCCTCGTTGTTCTTGATAATGCTGTTGAGTTCTTCAATTTCCTTTTCAACATCAATTCGTGGGAAGAGTGCATCTCCCTTGTGAACCGTGACATCAGCAGGAAGTACACCGAACTTGTCGCAGTTTTCGTAGCCGGCACACTTTTCACAAGCGCCAATCTGCTCAAGAGCCTTTGGCATTGTTGTTGGCATAAATGCCGAGAGAAGGGTGCAGGCAATACGGATTGCCTCAAGAAGGTTGTAGAGAACCGTTGCAAGTCTTGCTTTCTTTGTTTCGTCCTTGGCAATAACCCACGGAGCGGTTTCGTCAATGTATTTATTTGCACGGGAAACAAGCTTGAAGATTTCGGCAAGTGCGTTCTGGAGCTGAGTCTTGTCCATGAAATCGTCAACCTTTGCACGGAGCGATGTTGCGGTTTCGATAAGGTCATCGTCAAATTCGCCGCTCTCACGCTCTGTGGGTAGTGTGCCGCCGAAATATTTCTGAACCATTGCAACTGTTCTTGAAACAAGGTTGCCAAGACCGTTTGCAAGGTCGGAATTGATACGATTAATCATAATTTCGTTTGAGAATGAGCTGTCTGCACCGAGAGCCATTTCACGCATAATGTGGTAACGGATTGCGTCAGCACCGTAACGCTCGCCGAGTACAAACGGATCAACAACATTGCCGAGTGACTTTGACATCTTCTGTCCGTTGAAAGTAATCCAGCCGTGAACGGCAAGATGTTTTGGAAGCGGAAGGTCAAGAGCCATAAGCATTGCAGGCCAGATGATAGCGTGAAAACGCATGATGTCCTTTGCTACCATATGAACATCGGCAGGCCAGTATTTGTCAAATTCGTCAAATTTTTCATTCTTGTAGCCGAGAGCGGAGATATAGTTTGAAAGTGCGTCAATCCAAACATAAACAATATGCTTTTCGTCAAATGTAACCGGAATGCCCCATTTGAAGGTTGTTCTCGATACGCAAAGGTCTTCGAGTCCCGGCTTGATAAAGTTGTTTACAAGCTCAACCGCTCTTGTCTTTGGCTGTAAATAGTCTGTTTCCGTGAGGAGCTTTTCAATTCTGTCGGCAAAAGATGACATCTTAAAGAAGTATGCCTCCTCCTTTGCCTCTGTAACCTCTCGTCCGCATTCGGGGCATTTGCCGTCAATAAGCTGGCTTTCTGTCCAGAAGCTTTCACAGGGGGTGCAGTATTTGCCCTTGTATTCTCCCTTGTAGATGTAACCCTTGTCATACAGCTCCTTGAAAATTTTCTGAACTGTTTCAATGTGATAATCGTCTGTTGTGCGGATATATCTGTCATAGCTTATGTTCATAAATTTCCATAAGCCCTTAAAGGTTTTTACAATTTCGTCAACATACTCTTTGGGAGTAACACCCTTTTCGGCAGCCTTCTGTTCAATTTTAAGACCGTGTTCATCCGTACCCGTAAGGAACATAACATCGTATCCCTGCATTCGTCTGTAACGGGCGATAGAATCGCACGCAACGGTGGTGTTGCAATGACCGATGGGGGGATTGCCTGATGGATAATAAATAGGCGTTGTAATGTAAAATGGTTTTTTCTGACACATAGTATTTGTCCTCCCTAAAATTCAGCAAATGAGCTGTAACTGTAATTATACCAATTATTGCATATAATTTCAAGAGTTCATGGGATAAACGGATAATAGTTAATTGTTGTATGCTTAATTTAAAGACAATTACTTATGATTCATTTCGGTGATATTACTGTTTGAATTCATAAATAATCGTGTTAAAGTGTCGGGTTAAAGTGAAATAATGCCGAACTGCGCAAGTGTGTAGGAAATTAAGATGAACACAAGGCAGATTGGAGCTATATATTTAATCATAACATCAAACAAAGCCCTTCTGCTGAAACGCTCGCCGTTCCTTGTGACTTCGTCTGCAATAGTCTTTGGCTTGATAACCCAGCCGATGAGAATACAAGTGCAAAGTGCGACAATCGGCATAATAATGCTGTTGCTCAAGAAGTCAAAGAATGTAAGGAAGTCCATTCCGAGAATCTTAACATTTGACCATATACCGTTGCCGAGTGACGACGGAATACCCATAATAAGACAGATGCCGATAACGATAAGACAGGACTTGATTCGTGTAAGCTTGAACTTGTCCATAAGCGAAGAAACAATTGCTTCCATTACGGAGATTGAGCTTGTGATAGCTGCAAAGAATACAAGAATAAAGAACAAAAATCCGATGATTACGCCGGCAGGCATTTCGTTGAATACCTTTGGAAGTGTGATGAACATAAGTCCGGGACCGCTTGCACCAAGACCTTCTTCACCGCTGAATACATAAACCGCAGGAACTACCATAAGACCTGCGAGAAGTGCAACGGCTGTGTCGAAAATCTCAATTTGGTTAACCGACTTTGTGAGGTTTACCTCATTCTTTGTGTATGAACCGTAGGTTACCATAATTCCCATTGCAATGCTCATTGAGAAGAACAGCTGACCGAGTGCCGCCGCAAATGTCCAAATTGACAGTTTGCTGAAATCGGGAATGAGGTAGTATGAAACACCCTCCATTGCGTTTGGGAGCGTGAGTGTGTAGATTGAAATTCCGACTGTCAGAACAAGCAGAACAGGCATCAAAAATTTGCTCAGTCGCTCAATTCCCTTGTTTACTCCGAGCATAATTACCACTGCACTCAACAGCATAAATATTAAGAAAAACACAATGGGTGACAACGGGTCGGAAATAAAGTCCGAGAAAAAGTTGTCCTGTGCCGCAGGGGCAACAAGTCCCTGTGCATAAACGCACATATATTTTGTAACCCAACCGCCGATAACGCAGTAGTACGGAATAATGATTATAGGAACAAGCGTTGCAAGGTAGCCTAAAAACGAAAATTTGCTGCATAGCTTTTTGTAGGCGAGAATCGGACTTAGCTTTGTTTTTCTGCCGATTGCGATTTCGGCAGTCAAAAGTGAAAAGCCGAATGTAAGCGCAAGGATTATGTAGATAAAGATAAATGTTCCGCCGCCGTACTTAGCTGCATAATACGGAAATCTCCAGAGATTTCCCAAGCCTACTGCACTTCCCGCAGCGGCAAATACAAATCCGAGTCCGCCGGAAAAGCTTCCCCTTTTTTTACTCATGATAATTACCTCTCATTTTCTTTAGAATTTTTTAAAATCTGTAAATAAAACAATTAACGCAAGTATAACATAATACAGAGATTAAAACAATATTTTTTGAAATTTTTTGAATATTTTGCAAAAAGAAAATTTTGGTTTTATCTTTGCGAATTTTGTCAAATCTATTGCAAATCAATTTTATTTGTGTTATTGTAAAATATATGTAAAGAATGCGTTACCAAAGGTAAAATTTAGTGCAATTCGCTTGAAATAATTCGTTTTGTATTTTATACTTAATCAGATATATTAAATTGAGTTATATATCAAATTTTATGGTGGTGAATTATATGTCAAATTCAAAAAACAACAATAAAAAAACATCCGAAAGAGCAAAGCTTATGTCAAAATGGCAAAAGATGCCTTATACTAACAGAGAATTAAGCTGGGTTGACTTTAATGCAAGAGTGCTTGAAGAGGCGTTCAAAAAGACCAATCCAATTATGGAAAGATGCAACTTCCTTTCAATTACGGCATCGAACCTTGACGAATTTTTTATGGTTCGTGTTGCAGGTGTGCTTGACCAGATTCATCACGGCAGAACAAGCCGTGACGCATCGGGCATGACTCCTACAGAGGTTATGGACGGACTTGTTGAAAAAATTCACGAGTTTGCCAAAAAGCAGTACAGCTGTTACAATCGTTCAATAATTCCGTCACTTCGTTCGGCAGGCATTGTGTTCAAAGAGGCTGACGAGCTTGACGGCGACCAGAAAGCGTTTGTTGAGGAATACTTTAAAAAAGTAGTTTTCCCCGTATTGACGCCTATGGCTGTTGATACAAGCCGTCCGTTCCCGATGCTTGCAAACAAAAGCCTTAACATTGCTGTTCGCCTTACAAATGCCGAGAATGAAGAATTTTTCGCATTGGTTCAGGTTCCGTCAATTCTTCCGAGATTTCTTGAGCTTCCGACTCACGAGGGCAGAGCGTTTATTCTGCTTGAAAAAATAATCGCAATGCACCTCGGCGAGCTTTTTGAGCTTTACAACATTAAGCAGTACGATCCTTTCAGAATCACCCGAGATTCCGACCTTGACATTGACGAGGATACCGAGGATCTTATGGCTGAAATTAAAAAGTCAATCAGAAAGCGTAAGAGAGGAGAACCTGTCCGTCTTGAATTCGGCAAGAAATGCAACCGAGAAATTCGTGAATTTCTTGTTGATGCTCTCGATGTTACGGAGCGTGAAATCTACTTTCAGAGAGGTCCTCTTGACCTTACATTCCTTTCAAAATTTGCCCACATCAAGGGCTGTGAGGATATGTGCTTTGAACCTATCGTTCCCGTAAATCCGCCTGCGGAATTCTGCGGTTATGATGATATTTTTGAGGCTATCCGTGAAAAGGACAGACTTGTGCATCATCCTTATGAAAGCTTTGATGTTGTGGTTGATTTTGTCAAAAAGGCGGCAACCGATCCGAATGTTCTTGCCATCAAGCAAACCTTGTACCGTGTCAGCGGAAATTCACCGATTGTTGCGGCTCTTATCAAGGCGGCTGAAAACGGCAAGCAGGTAACTGTTCTTGTTGAACTCAAGGCGAGATTTGACGAGGAAAACAACATTCAGTGGGCAACAAAGCTTGAAAAGGCGGGCTGTCATGTAATTTACGGTCTTACAGGACTTAAAACCCACTGCAAAATCTGTCTTGTAGTAAGAAAAGACAAGGACGGAATCAGAAGATATTTGCATATGGGTACGGGTAACTATAACGACAGCACGGCGAGATTCTATACCGATATCGGTATGTTTACCTGCCGTGAAGAATACGGTGTTGACGCATCATCACTCTTTAATGTATTGACAGGTTACTCAACTCCGCCTGAATACAACAAATTTATCGTTGCACCTCACGGAATGCGTCCGTTCTTTGAGGCTATGATTATTCAGGAAACCGAGAACGCAAAGCTCGGACTTCCTGCCAAAATTACCGCAAAGGTGAACTCGCTTGTTGATCCTGAAATCATCAGCCTTTTGTACGATGCGTCAAACGCAGGCGTAAAAATTGACCTCATAGTAAGAGGTATCTGCTGTCTTGTTCCGGGGGTTCATGGATTCAGCGAGAACATCAGAGTAATTTCAATTGTCGGTCAGCTTTTGGAGCATAGCCGAATATTCATATTTGAAAACAATTCAAATCCGCTTTATTATATGGGAAGTGCCGACTGGATGCCGAGAAACCTCGACAGACGAGTTGAGCTTGTGTTCCCTGTTGAGGACGAGGATATCAAAAAGCGTGTGCAGGAGGTTATCACGGTTTCATTTAAGGATACCGTAAATGCACGCCAACAGCTTTCAACAGGTGTATATAAGTCTGTTGACAAGCGTGGCAAGCATAAGATGAATTGTCAGAAATTCTTTTCAAAGCTTGCGTTAAAGGCTCAAAAGCAGGCAATGAAAAAAACATATGCGAGCACTGTCGGAACTCCGATTGTACCCGTTGAAGTGAAAAAGGAGGACTCCGAACAATGAAAAGAGTAGGCATTTTAACAAGCGGCGGTGATTGTCAGGGACTTAACGCAACAATCCGTGCCGTTGCAAAAACACTTTATAATCAGCTTGGCAATGATGTTGAAATCATCGGCATTATTGACGGCTACAGAGGTCTTATCTACGGCGAAACAAGAAAGATGAAACCCGAGAATTTTTCGGGTATTCTCACAATGGGCGGTACGATTCTCGGCACATCAAGACAGCCGTTCAAGCTTATGCGTGTTGTTGACGAGAACAGCGTTGACAAGGTTGAGGCTATGAAGAAGAACTACAAAAAGCTTGGCCTTGACTGTCTTGTTGTACTCGGCGGCAACGGAACTCAAAAAACCGCAAATCTTCTTCGTGAAGAAGGACTCAATGTGGTTTCGCTTCCTAAGACAATTGACAACGACCTTTGGGGTACAGACAAGACATTCGGTTTTCAGAGTGCCGTTGATATTGCAACAAATGTAATCGACTGTATCCACTCAACCGCAACATCTCACGGCAGAGTTTTCATTATTGAGGTTATGGGACATAAGGTTGGCTGGCTCACACTTTATGCAGGTATTGCAGGCGGTGCGGATATTATCCTTATCCCCGAAATTCCGTACGACATCAACTCGGTTATAAAGACAATCAAGTCAAGAACCGCAGGCGGTAAGAACTTTTCAATTCTTGCAGTTGCCGAGGGTGCAATTTCAAAAGAAATTGCAGCTTTGCCTAAAAAGCAGAGAAAAGCTGCTGTTGCAGAGATGAAATATCCGTCAATTTCCTATCAGATTGCCCATGATATTGAGGAGGCAACAGGTCAGGAAACAAGGGTTACAGTACCGGGTCACTTCCAGAGAGGCGGCAGTCCCGATGCCTATGACCGTGTGATTTCAACTCGTTTCGGCGTTAAAGCCGCAGAGCTTATTATCAATAAAGACTACGGCAAAATGGTTGCCCTTGTAAATAATAAGGTAGTTGCCGTTCCGCTTGAGGACATCGCAGGCAAGCTCAAGAGCGTTCCGAAAGACAGCGAGGTTGTTGAAACAGCAAGAAAAATGGGCATCAGCTTTGGCGAATGATTTTCACCTTTTGGTTGACATATGCCTTTGTTATGATAAAATGATATGAAGTTCAGATTTCACGAAAGGGAGTGTGACTGTGAACGGTAATAAGCCGATTGAACAGATAATGGAAAATGCTGCCGCATCAGTTGAAATGGAAGGCTATACCATTGACAGCAAAAGCAAAGAATGGTGTCAAAAATTACTGCGTAAAGAAATCACAATGCAGGAATATATTTCACTCGTTAAGAAAAAAGCAGGAGTTAAGGCTTAATGGCATACAATGATAAGTCTATTAACAGAGATGTAATTTTAAACTATGCCTTTAGCACATACGGAACAGAACCCGAATATCCGTGGGAGAACAGTCCCGATAATGCGGTTCTGCGGAATACGATGTCGGGCAAATGGTACGCAATAGTTATGCGTGTCAAAAGGCAGATTTTAGGGCTTGACGGCGATGGCTTTGTCGATGTGATGAATGTCAAGTGCGATCCGATTCTTGTCGGCTCACTGAGAATGAAAAACGGATTTCTGCCAGCCTATCATATGAACAAGGACAAGTGGATAAGTATTTTGCTTGACGGTTCTGTGAGAAAGGAAGAAATCTTTCCGCTGATTGACGAAAGCTACAATCTTGTTATGCCAAAGGCTAAAAAACGCTCAAAAATCTGACATAATAATCAAGTCGGAAAATCGGTTTTACAATCGGTTTTCCGATTTTTTGTTGTTTGGGCATTAATTGTGTGCAGAAAAGTTGTCTGAAATCTTGCAATGAACGCCTGCTTTTGTTATAATCGTAGTATGTATATGAAAATATGTGCCACGCAGAATGAACGGGGTATTAAATATGAAGTCAGATTTTAAGAAAATTTTTAGGAAAAGAATACTTCCGACCGTACTTGCGGTTCTTGCATTGTCGGTTTGTTCAATAACCGCCTTTGCGGTAGGAGAGGACGATTCGCAAACTCCCGATCCCCAGCCCGATCCCGTAGTGACGGAGTATGTTCCCGTTGAAACCGAACCGCAATACACAGAGCCGATTTATACCGAGCCTGTTTACACCGAAGCGCCTACGACCGAGTATGTTGAGCCCGAAACGGAAGAACCCACAACTGAGTATGTTCAGCCCGAAACGGAAGCTCCGAAACAGGAAGAAACGCAGTATCAGAATCAGTATGTTGAAACTCAGGCGACCGATTCAACGGAATTTCAGGCTCCGACAATCGCAAAAACAGTCAGCGAAAAAAAGTATTCCACAAGCTACACGGCGGGAATCGTTTCGTGGATTTGCGTAGGTCTTGGAATAGTTGCAATTGCGGTTGTAATGATCAGCACAAAAGTCGGTGCAAGAAAAAGAATAAGGTAACAGCATTAAATGTGTAAAAATATGGATAATCTTAACATCGGTGGTGTTCCGCTGAAATCCCACGCAGTTCTCGCACCCATGGCGGGGGTAAGCGACAGGGCCTACCGTGAGCTTTGCGTAAGATTCGGTGCGGCATACTGCGTAAGCGAAATGGTCAGTTCAAAGGCGCTTTCTTTCAACAGTAAAAAGAGCGAAGAACTGATGGAAATTTCAGACTTAGAGCGTCCTTGCGGAATTCAGATTTTCGGTGATGATCCGAAATGTATGGCTGACGCCGCAAAGCACGCACTTGAAAACAAACCTGATATTATTGATATCAATATGGGATGCCCTGCTCCAAAGATAAGCTCAAACGGCAGCGGAAGTGCATTGATGAAAAATCCTCTGCTTTGCGGAGAAATCGTCAAGGCTGTGACAGCCGTTACCGACATACCCGTAACCGTAAAAATCCGCAAGGGTTGGGATGATGACAGCGTAAATGCCGTTGAAGTTGCAAAAATCTGCGAATCGGCAGGTGCGGCGGCAATCACCGTTCACGGCAGAACAAGACAGCAATATTACAAGCCTCCCGTTGATTACGATATCATAAAGGCTGTAAGAGAATCCGTCAGCGTTCCCGTAATCGCAAACGGAGACATTGACAGTGCCGAAAGGGCAAAGGAGGTTATGGACATCACGGGCTGTGACCTTGTTATGATCGGTAGGGCAACGCTCGGAAATCCGTGGATTTTCTCGCAGATTAACGCATACCTTGAAAACCCGAATGTTAAAATTCACACTCCCGACCTTGAAGAAAGGCTCGGTGTAATGATTGAACATATCGGCAAAATGGTTGAGTACAAGGGTGAGCATATGGCAATGCTTCAGGCAAGAAAACTTGTAGTCGGCTATTTCAAAGGCATGAAGGGTGCGGCAGCCTTGAGAAATGAGGCAGGAAAAATTAAAACGCTTGATGATTTGTACGAATTAAGGCAAAAAGCCCTTTCGTTGCAATGACATAAATTCAAACAGGATACACAGTATCCTAAAATAAAAATATAAGGGGAATATAACAATGAGTGAAAAAACAAATATCGCTACTCTTGATTACCTCAACGAGTACGATCCCGCAATCGGTAACGCAATGACAGACGAGCTTAAAAGACAGCGTAGAAACCTTGAACTTATCGCAAGTGAAAACATCGTTTCTCCGGCAGTTATGGCTGCAATGGGCAGCTTGCTCACAAACAAATATGCCGAGGGTTATCCGGGAAAGAGATACTACGGCGGTTGTCAGTGCGTTGATGTAGTTGAAGAAATTGCCCGTCAGCGTGCGTGTGAGCTTTTCGGTGCCGAACACGCAAATGTTCAGCCTCACTCAGGCGCTCAGGCTAACACAGCGGTATATTTTGCAATGCTTAATCCCGGTGATACGGTAATGGGTATGAACCTTAACGAAGGCGGTCACCTTACACACGGTTCACCTGTTAATATTTCAGGTAAATACTTCAATTTTGTTCCATACGGTGTTGATCCCGAAACGCACAGAATTGATTATGATAAGGTTCTTGAAATTGCAAAGGAATGCAAGCCTAAGATGATTGTTGCAGGTGCGTCTGCATACCCAAGAATTATTGATTTTGCAAAGCTCCGTGAGATTGCCGACGCAGTAGGCGCATATCTTATGGTCGATATGGCTCACATCGCAGGTCTTGTTGCCGCAGGCGTTCATCCGAACCCTGTTCCGTATTGTGAGTTCGTTACAACAACAACACACAAAACTCTCCGTGGTCCTCGTGGCGGTCTTATCCTCTGCCGTGAAGAATTTGCAAAGCAGATTGACAAGGCTATCTTCCCCGGTACACAGGGCGGTCCTCTCATGCATGTTATTGCCGCAAAGGCTGTTTGCTTCGGCGAGGCATTAAAGCCTGAGTTCAAGGAGTACGGCAAAAAGATTGTTTCTAACTGTAAGGCTCTTGCAGACGGACTTCTCAAAAGAGGCAACAAGCTTGTTTCCGGCGGTACGGACAACCATGTTCTTCTTATGGATCTCCGTGATACAGATGTAACCGGCAAGGAGCTTGAGGCTCGTCTTGACGATTGCTACATCACAGTAAATAAGAACACAATTCCGGGCGAACCCCGTTCACCGTTCGTAACAAGCGGTGTAAGAATCGGTACTGCTGCTGTTACTACAAGAGGTCTTAACGAAGACGATATGGACAAGATTGCCGAGTACATCACCCTCGTTCTTAACGACTATGAGAACAGCAAGGAAAAGGTTAGAGCAGGTGTTGAAGAAATCTGCAAAAAATATCCGCTTTATGAGTAATCGTGAGTAATAAATTACTCGGGTAGAAAGTAAAAATGAATAATTAAAAAGTCAGTCGGTTGGTATATTGCCAAC
>ERZ780185.1298-NODE-1298-length-11015-cov-1.350730_pt1 | contig 11015 bp, 9 predicted proteins | sample MGYA00511365_ERZ780185 | MGnify/ENA primary metagenome ERZ780185 (study PRJEB29588, sample SAMEA2151606) | human gut metagenome | biome: human gut; feature: human-associated habitat; material: faeces | place: Denmark | collected 2008/2010 ...
TATGTCGATTGTTGCAGTAATAGGAGCTAAGAAGGAACGCAATAAAACATGTTTTGCACTGCCATTTTTATTTTTCCTGTTGCATATTTCTTATGGAATTGGTACAGTATGTGGGTTAGCTGCTAAAAAGCCTGCTAAAGAAACGAGGAACAGATGATGGGTGAGACTAAAAAGGACAGAATACAGCTTCTGGTAAGAAGATTTTTCTTGTTTTTAACAGATACATTTTTATTGAATGCATGCGTATATCTGTCGCTTATTATGAGATTTGATGTAGGTATTGTATCTATAGAACCTCAGTATATTAGTAATTATGTAGAGAACGTGCTTCCGTACACGATAATGTCTCTGCTTATATTCTGGCTGTTCAGACTTTATCACAGTCTGTGGCAGTATGCGAGTATAGCTGAGGTGTACAGAATTGCTGAAGCGTGTATTATTGTAGAATTAGTGCATTTCTTAAGTAATAAGATTATGGGTAATATGCTTCCTAGAAGCTGTTATTTTAATGCGGCAATATACCTTATTATTGCAATATGTGCAAGTCGTTTTATGTACAGAATGATAAGAACTGTTCTTAACAAATACAGAAATATTAAGACTTCCAACAATGTAATGATTATTGGTGCCGGAGAGGCAACTAATGTCATTATGAGAGAAATACAGAATTCGAGCTATCTTGCCAACTCTAATATTGCATGTATTATTGATGATGACCGCCGCAAGGTTGGTAAATACATACGAGGCGTCAAGGTTATAGGAACAAGGGACAAGATTAAGGAAGCAGCAAAGCTTTATGATATTGATGAGATTATATTTGCAATTCCATCAGCATCTAATGAAGTTAAAAGGGATATATTAAACATTTGTAAAGAGACTGATTGTACTCTTAAGATTCTGCCAGGTGTATATCAGATGGTAGATGGAGAGATTAATGTTAATTCTATCCGTAATGTTGATGTGCTTGACCTTCTTGGAAGAGACCCGATTGAAGTAGATATTGAATCTATCATGGGTTATGTTAAGGATAAGGTCATTATGGTAACAGGTGGTGGCGGTTCTATTGGTTCAGAGCTGTGCCGCCAGCTTGTAAGTCACAAGCCTAAGCAGCTCATTATATTTGATATATATGAGAATAATGCCTATGATATTCAGCAGGAATTAAAGATTAATTATCCTGATGCCAATGTTGTTACTCTTATTGGTTCGATAAGAAATGTTTCAAGACTTGAAAGCGTATTTGCACAGTATAAGCCAGATATTGTATATCATGCAGCAGCACATAAGCATGTACCGCTTATGGAAGTCAGTCCTGATGAGGCTGTTAAGAATAATGTTGTTGGTACATGGAATGTTGCAAGGATGGCTGATAAGTATGGGGTTAAGAAGTTTGTTATGATAAGTACAGATAAGGCGGTTAATCCAACTAATGTAATGGGAGCAACAAAGCGTATTTGTGAGATGATTGTTCAGACGTATAACGAGATATCCAAGACAGATTTCGTTGCTGTAAGATTCGGTAATGTACTTGGAAGTAACGGCTCAGTCATTCCTCTTTTTAAGAGACAGATTGAGGCTGGTGGACCGGTTACGGTTACAGATCCTAATATTATAAGATATTTCATGACTATACCCGAGGCGGTTTCACTTGTTCTTCAGGCAGGTGCATATGCCAAAGGTGGAGAGATATTCATTCTTGATATGGGCGAGCCTGTTAAGATTGATGATCTCGCAAAGAACCTTATCAGACTGTCAGGTTATACACTTGGCGTCAACATGGAAATTAAATACACAGGACTCCGTCCTGGCGAAAAGCTCTACGAAGAGCTTCTTATGAAAGAAGAAGGTCTTCAGGAGACAGATAACAAGCTTATCCACATTGGAAAACCAATTGAGTTTGATAAAGAGAATTTCTTTGATAACCTTGAGAAGCTTAAGGAAGAAGCTTATTCAGAAACTGGTAATATAAGAGAATCATTGAAGAAGGTGGTTGATACTTATCATCCGAATGAACATTAATAGAGAAGACCTACTAATTATGTTGTTTTCAAGAGTTGAGTAGGCATATTTCTGGTGAGATTTGAATTAGATATTGGAGAAGACCTACTAACATGCTTTTTATAAGGATGTTGGTAGGTCTTTTTTATAGAAAATTGTTGGAATTTATTAGCTGGGAGATGAGATGGTGGGAAAAAGACTTACTATATAGCATATATTACTAAGATTAGTGTGCTTTTCAAGTTGCTAGTTGATTTTTGGGGGAGCGAAAAACATCTACTCAATTAACAACTTTGGTTAATTGAGTAGGTGTTGTGTGAAAGAATTGCACCATTAAAGCTTCATTGACTATAAAAGATATTCATTAATATTAATATCAATGGTATTGGAATTGAGAGGAATAGAAGAAGATTCGAAGGTGGCAATAAAGTTCCTGCCTAATACATAACCGGATTTAGCGTAATCGTTAATCTTCTTTAATGTTTTGTTCCTATAATAAGAATCTCCCATAATGCCGAAGTGTTCCCATATGAATTCCTGACGGGTATTAATATTGAGGCAGGTAAAATCAGGATGGACGGTTACCCCGGTAGAAAGCACAAGCGGATATTCATACTTATATGGAATATTGTGCTGTTTTAGTTTGTTGGCGATTATTAATTCGGATTTAGAACGCACCTGTTCTCCGTTATCAGAGTAGAAGTCAGGAGTATCATCAGGAATGTCAAGAGAATTATATTGAACATTATTCCAGAGATTCAATGTATCTTCGGCAGGTGTATAGACTGGTGTAATAAGTTCCTGTCTTATCTCATTAAGAGAATTGTATAAATGTTCAATCTGTTCAGGAGAATAGTTCTTAAGAAAAGTTTCAATAGCATGAAGTTCATGTTGGATTTCATGCTTGACTTTCAGATCATATTCCTTCTGAGCCAGACTCTTCGCAAGATTAAGATTAGATTTCTTTTTTATGTATGTTCCTGTTCTGTCAGTAGAATCTGTTCTGTGATAATATTGATGGGCGTTGCCACGCTTAGCAATGCGGAGTGTTCCGTCAGGGGCATTACTTAGTCTTGAATTGATAGTGTTGAGAAGCAAAATAAGTTCGGATTGACGATTGGAAACAGCACTGATAGTTAAATCAGGTGATAAAAGCATTGCATTTAATATTCTGTTATTGGCTATATGGTTCATATATCAACCTCCTTATGTAATTATATTAATACTATACAATATAACTATGATAAATACAATATCAAAAATATATATAAATGGTGAAATGATAAGAAAAAATTTTGCTAGGATAGGGGATGCCTACGAAACAAGGTAAAGTCTGACGAATAGTGGGTGAAATAAAACAGGAAGAAAGTTGTTGGAAGAGAGAAAGCCTACGAAATTATGCCAAGCTGTGTTATCAGTAGGTTTTTCGACAGCAGATTCTTAACCAGGACAGGAAAATAAAGAAGAAAAGACCTACAAAAAAGTAAAAAATATGTAGATTAGTAGGTGAATGCTATATGAAGAGTCAGAAAAAGAGATGAAAAAGCGCACTAATTAAATAAAAAAGAGGAGATTAGTAGGTCTTTCGGCATAGTAGTGCGAAAAACCAGCTAATCTCCCCTGAAAACCGGCCAAAAGTATTCATAACCGGGTAAAAATATCCAGAATCAGATAAATACCTTGAAAGTAAGACAAATACATTAAAAGCAAGATAAAATCTAGAAATATAATATCTCGAAATTAGTCAAACTTAAATGTGTTCTCAAGTGTATCCCAAAGCTGGTCCTTATCACTTAAGTTAAGCTTTGTTCCATCGCTTAAAGCGTAGCCTTCACCTGAAGCTGAGCCGTTGTAAGTACCTGTAAGCTCTGGCCATTCAATACCGATTGCCGGGTCATTCCATGCGAGACCACCCTCGTCGTTAGGATGATAGAAGTCATCGCACTTGTAGCAGAATTCTGCTGTATCAGTAAGAACGAGGAATCCATGTGCAAATCCTTTAGGGATAAGGAACTGCTTCTTATTCTCTTCTGTGAGAAGGATTCCGTACCACTTTCCATAAGTTTCAGAGTCTGTACGAAGGTCAACAGCTACATCAAAAACGGCTCCCTTGATAGCTCTTACAAGCTTTGTCTGTGGGAAATGCTTCTGGAAGTGAAGACCACGAAGAACACCCTTAGTACTCATAGACTGGTTGTCCTGAACAAAGTTAATATTGATAACAGCTTCTGGCTGTATGTTTCCATAAAATATCCACGGTTATCTCCGTGAACAGCAGGAGTGATGACACAAAGTCCTTCGATACCTGCGACATTCTTTTCAATTGTAATCTGTCCCATGATAAAATCTCCTTTGAAATATTAAATCTCACCGATTTCCTTTAAGAATCTGTGAAGAGCATCCTGCCATGTTGGAAGCGGAGTGAATCCGTTAGCAGTAAGCTTGCTCTTATCTAAACGGCTGTTAAAAGGTCTTGCAGCTTTAGAAATGCCGTATTCAGCAGTAGTTACAGGTGTAACCTTAGTAGAAAGACCTGCCTGTGCATAGATTTCCTTAGTAAAGTCATACCATGAAATGTATCCACCTTCATTAGTTGCATGGTAATAACCGTATTTGTCAGTTTCAACCATATCAACAAGAAGTCTTGCAAGATCTAATGTGTAAGTTGGTGTACCAATCTGGTCGTTGACAACACGAACCTCGTCATGAGTCTTTCCAACATTAAGCATAGTCTTAATAAAGTTCTTTCCATTAACACCAAATACCCATGCAATACGCACGATAAAGTATTTGTCAAGAGTGTTAGAAACAGCAAGTTCTCCGGCAAGCTTAGTCTCTCCATATACATTAAGAGGCTTGTAGTCCTTGCAGTCTGGTTCCCAAGGTGTTTCACCCTGACCATCAAATACATAATCAGTACTGATGTATACCATCTTGCAGTCAAGCTGTTTGCAGACATTGGCAATATTCTGAGTACCATCTGCATTGATAGCCTTAACCTTGGCTTTCTTATCATCATCTTCAGCAGCGTCAACGGCTGTCCATGCTGCGCAGTGAATTACAACATCAGGTGAAACCTTAGTGATAACTTCAGAAACCTGGGCAGCATCAGTTATATCCATAGGTACATATTCGGCTGTTGTGACAGCGCCTCCATCAGCAACTCCTGAATATTCAGGTGCGATGTCGCTGCCAACGCCTGTATGACCTCTGCCTATCAGTTCATTCATAACGTCGTGGCCAAGCTGACCGCCAACGCCGGTAACTAATATCTTCATGTCAAATCTCCTTACAGAATAAATGTGTTAATTAGCGGTTGCCATACATTTTCTCATAGTAGTTCTGATATTCGCCAGAAATGATTGTCTCCCACCATTCCTTATTATCAAGATACCACTGAATTGTCTTCTTGATACCATCTTCAAACTTAGTTTCTGGAAGCCATCCTAATTCATTGTGAATCTTAGTTGGGTCGATAGCGTAACGCATATCATGTCCTTTTCTGTCAGCTACATATGTAATCAACTTTTCGGAAGTACCGTCCGGATTACCCAATAACCGATCCACAGTTTTAATGATAACCTTAATTAAATCAATATTTGTCCATTCATTGAAACCACCAATATTATAAGTCTCAGCTATTTTTCCTTTATGAAAAATGATATCAATAGCACGTGCATGATCTACTACATACAACCAATCACGTACATTCTCACCCTTACCATAAACCGGTAAGGCTTTACCATGACGGATATTATTAATAAAAAGAGGTATAAGCTTTTCGGGAAATTGATAAGGCCCGTAATTGTTACTGCAATTGGTAACAATAACAGGCATTCCATATGTATCATGAAAAGCACGTACGAAATGATCACTACCAGCCTTGCTAGCAGAATAAGGACTATGTGGCTGATATTTTGTTTGTTCAGTGAAGAATGTTCCGTCAAAATCTAATGCACCATATACTTCATCTGTTGAAATATGATAAAAAAGTTTATGATCATATCCCGTTTCTGAAGTTTCCCAAGCCAACTTAGCTGCCTGTAATAATGAAAGGGTACCCATCACATTCGTTTGTGCAAAAATAAATGGATCTTTAATACTACGATCAACATGGCTTTCTGCTGCCAAATGTATCACACTATCAATATTATACTGTTTAAAAAGCTGTATTATTCTCTCAAAGTCACAAATATCAGCTTTTACAAAAGTATAATTCGGCTGACCTTCAATATCTTTCAAATTAGCTAAATTTCCAGCATAAGTCAACTTATCTAAATTTATAATATGATACTCAGGATATTTATTCACAAATAAGCGAACAACATGGCTTCCAAAAATCCCTCCACCACCAGTAATCAATATATTCCGCTTCATCTTTCTATTTCTCTTTTAATTCATCTATTACATTCATCAAGTATTTCCCGTATTGATTCTTTAACATCGGCTGTGCCAATGCCATCATTTTTTCAGGAGTAATCCAGCCTTTCCGAAAAGCAATTCCTTCTAAACAAGCTATTTTTAACCCCTGACGTTTTTCTATCACTTCAATAAAATTACTAGCCTCTGATAAAGAATCGTGCGTACCAGTATCAAGCCATGCAAAACCACGTCCTAAAAGTTGGACTTTTAATTCTTTAGTATCCAAGAAACATTGGTTTACTGTAGTTATTTCCAATTCTCCACGTGCAGATGGCTTGCTATTCTTTGCTATTTTAACCACTTTATTGGGATAGAAATAAAGGCCCACTACAGCATAGTTTGATTTTGGGTGAACAGGCTTTTCTTCCAATCCTAATACATTACCGTTTTTATCAAATTCCGCAACTCCATAACGTTCGGGATCTGATACCCAATAGCCAAATACAGTAGCTTTGTTTTCTTCTTCAGCCATGCGTACAGCTTCTTTTAGCATATAAGTCAGCCCCTGACCATGAAAAATATTATCTCCTAGTACCAAGCAAACCGAATCATCACCAATAAATTCCTCTCCAATAATGAATGCTTGCGCAAGACCATCAGGCGAAGGTTGTTCTGCATATTCAAAACGGACACCGAAATCAGAACCATCACCTAATAATCGTTGAAAACCAGGAAGGTCATACGGAGTAGAAATTATTAAAATCTCACGAATACCTGCAAGCATCAAAACCGAAATGGGATAATAAATCATCGGTTTATCAAATATGGGAAGAAGCTGCTTACTAACTCCCTTGGTAATAGGGTACAAACGAGTACCAGATCCACCGGCTAAAACAATACCTTTCATTTTAATATAATCTGTTTAAATGTGTGCGCTTATCTCTCACTTTATCCCACCAAAGATTTAAAGCAATCCAGGCTACAATATCTCCTATCAATATCACAGTATTATTCACCCATGGTATCAATAAAATATTTACAACACTAAATGCACAGGATATTAATATTATAATAATCATAGCTTTACGGGGTGTAAATCCCATTGCCAAAAATTTATGATGAATATGATTCTTATCTGGTTCAAAAGGGCTCTTTCCATTACGCAAACGTACCATTACCACACGAATCACATCAAAAGCTGGAATTATTAATGTACTAAAGGCTATAAGAAAAGTACCTTTGGTATTAGAAATTACCTCAGGATTGTTCTGACTATATTTGATAGCAAGAAAACTTAGTATATACCCCAAAGTTAAGCTGCCGGTATCTCCCATAAATATTTTCCGTGCCCGTTCTGCATTACCGAAAACATTATAATAAAAGAAAGGAACTAATACACCTAAGGTACTAAACGCAAGCATACTATACATCCACAGCCCTTTCTCTATAAACAAAAGGCCAAAGACCAAAAGCGCAACACTACTCAATCCTGATGCTAATCCATCAATTCCATCTATTAAATTAATAGCATTAGTAATGAAAACAATGGTCAATATAGTAAAAGGAATACCAATCCAATTTGGAATTGCATATATTCCCAATAACCCATATAAGTCATTTATCCAAAGCTCTGCGATAGAAAAAAAACAAGCACAGAGAATTTGTATCACAAACTTTTGGCGATAACGCACTCCAATAAGGTCATCTGTAATTCCTGTCAAATATAAAAGAGTCAACCCACAGACTAAAAACAAACATTCCAATAAAAAACAAGTTGCATGTAAATCTGAAATATAATATCCTGTTATAGTACGGAATGCCAATACCAAACAACAAGAAAATAATATCGTTGGAAAAAAAGAAACTCCCCCCAAACGTGGAATGGCACATGTATGGATTTTACGTTTATCTGGTATATCAAATAATCTCTTACGAAGAGAAATTAGTAATATGCGAGGTATGACAAATAACGCTATACAGACAGAAATAACAAAAGCTAAGATTATAAATATATAATTCATTCGAATAATTATTTCATGAATAAAGTTTAATATTAAGCCCCATTTAGTTGATGCAATAATTCATTTTTATACAGCAACTTGATTTTCAATCTTTTCCACATACCCAACCGGCATATCCGCACAAGCGCACCCCAGCATATTCAACCGGACAGCAATCTTACTTCTGCCATCCACCGTGACAAGCTCTCCTACAAGACCAGTCAAAGGACCTTTGACAACACGTACTTTTTCACCACGCGCCAAAGGAGCGCTATTCATACAGATTGCCTCTTCGGAATAGTCGAGCATAAAACGGAAACGGGCCATTTGTTCATCAGGAATGATAGTCGGACTACTCTCACCGCGCATTACCATATAACGACTAACTGTAGAAAAGGAAAGAACCTCTTTACGTTCTTTAGGATCAGCATGTACAAAAACCATCATCGGAAGCAACACGGATTCAACCACTTTACGGCGGTCACTCCATTGATGTACTTCTTGCTGGACCGGTACAAAATTTTCAATCCCCATTTTATCTAAACGCTCGGCTACTTTCTTCTCATGATGCATACGAACCAGAGCAACATACCAGCGTTTAGAGTGTGCTACGCCTTCCCCTGTCCCATCGCTAGGCCCAGCACTTAAAGTTTCTTTCGTTAGAATCATACTTTTTTACCCCTTAAGTTTCCGTTACTTCTTAGGTAACGGAAATTATAGAGTACTGGACACCTACCACAAAAAGAAGAAGAAATACGTACGAACAAGGGAGTTTAGATACATTTTGCCTGATATACAGAGATATTTGAAAAGTATAGGCAGTCGAATTCATAGAACATGAAATAGGAATGTTTCATGTCCCGATACATTTTTACTGTATATTTAAATAAAAAGAGAAAAAAAAGGAATTTTGCTTGTATGTTATTAACAAATTTGTCTATATTTGCACCGAATAATTTCCGTTACCTAAGAAGTAACAGCTGCGTATTTAGACTGGTTATCAAAGACTTAATATACTTTTCAAAGAATTCCCCTATAATTCCTAACGTAAGAATAATTCAACCGATTTACTTTGGTACGCTCATTCAATTCAAAACCTTTCAAGTAAATTTGTGTTGTCTTAATAGATTTATGCCCCAATGACTCGCTAATCATTTCGATAGGTACTCCCCTGTATTTAGCGGTAGTTGCCCAGGAATGGCGAAACGTATAAGAAGTTACGGATGAATGAATACGTAGCTTCTTGGCTAAACTCTTCAAATCATTATTAAAACGACGCAGAGTGGATTGATATTCTATATATGCCGCTTCGTCATCCCGTTTATTCTTTCCACTTAATATATAAAAAAGATAATCCGGATGCTCGGGGAGAACAGCGGAATGCGTATTACGAAGTCGGGAAACAATACATGAAGCCGATTCTAAGATTTCTATACTCATTGGAGTTCCCGTCTTGATACGGTTGTACTTCAATATATTCCCCTCCAAATTCGACTTTTCCAGATGAGCAAGATCGGCGAAAGGCATTCCGCAAAATAAAAATAACAAATTAGCGATGGCTTGCGTCCGGCGAAGTTTTTCGGACTGTGGATCTTTATAAAGCAGCGTGTGTAATTCGTTTATAGGAATTGCTTTTTTCTGACGAGTATCTACTCCGGTAAAGACATCACGAAACAAGCGATGAATATAAGGAGCCTGATGAGTATCTACTCCCTTATTGTATATGCAACGTAACATTCGCATATAGGTGGAAATCGTGTTCAACTTCAAGCGGCAGGACATCAGATAACTGCTATACCGCTTCAAGTTCTCACGAGTAATCAAACTGAATGACACACACTCTGTTCCACAAAATATGGTGAAAGAGCGAAGTGCATTCTCATAAACATGTGCTGTGGCATAACGCCCTTCCTGACGCAAACAATTTATATAATTATTTGCACATACGGTAAATCCGTCTTTTCTCATAATTTACTTTCTATATTAATTGATTAAAATAAGTTTGATATTACGAGAAATAGAACGAATTTACAACAAAGAAGGTGATTTACGGTCGTTTTCTTATAAAGTTTTTAGTAACCTATACGATTTAATACTAAATTTGGCTATTTATCAGAAAGTGATAGTGCAAGAACTTCCCCATTGGATACTGGTTTTGTTTTCCGTATTCCACAAACATTCACGAGCCGTTAACAAGCGTTGATTCACATCCATGGTAACTACAATAAAGGAAAGTAGACGTTCGTCAGCAGAAGAATACTCACCTTTCATAGGGGAGTCCACCCGGAAAACAGGTAAATCAATTGTTCCATTTACCCCATTCCAGGTATAAAATTCATTGTAATTCTTATCTCCATGAAAGTAAGCCTTAATCATAGAATGAGAATGGATAAACTGCTCCAGCTTTTCCCAATTCTTTGTGGCTTTCTTTTTGACATCAGTCACCAGACAGGTATCTGCCAACAAATTCTGAAACTTATCTACTGAATTGATCGTATGCTTACCGTTCGGATTCGTAAAATGCTTGGTATCGGCAATGGGAGGATCGTGGGTAAATAAAATAACAGGAATAATCGTATCGGTTCCTATTTCCTGATCGAACCATTGACGCATATATGCATCAGGCCACATTCCCATAAAAACAAACCGAACCCC
>ERZ780185.1307-NODE-1307-length-10955-cov-1.405321_pt1 | contig 10955 bp, 7 predicted proteins | sample MGYA00511365_ERZ780185 | MGnify/ENA primary metagenome ERZ780185 (study PRJEB29588, sample SAMEA2151606) | human gut metagenome | biome: human gut; feature: human-associated habitat; material: faeces | place: Denmark | collected 2008/2010 ...
GATGGACCCCTGCCATCACAATGGAAAATACATGCAGTTATGAAATCATTGAAGTAAACGGATATCAGGCCATCCGAGCCACCTACACTTTTCCTTCATCCGTGCCTTCTTCTATTACACTGACCGGAACCTTTATTGCACGTCCCGACCGAGTAGACGTCCAATATTTGGTTTCTGGTGTTCCTACTGGATATGTCACCAACTGGGGAGGCTCACAATTCCGCTTCATACTCTCCAACAAGGCAAATACCCAAATATTGCCAGAGGCCAAACTCGGCTTATGGCAACGGGATGCACAAGGAGGATTGCCCATTGAAGCCGCAGACTCCAATTTCTTCCCATTCCTCATAAAAGATAAAATAATATGTTTGGCCTATGGTCCTGAGAATAAGGCTAATTCCAGTTGGAAGGACGACTGGTACAGGCATACTGTCTTAATTGATAATAAGGACGGTTCCTACTCCACGAAGTTCTCCGTACTGGTGGCTTCTTCGGACTGGCCGTACGAAGCCATCTGCGCCCAATGGAAAGGACGTCCCTTTGCATTAACTCTCAGCACCGATAAATCTTACAATTGGTGGGAAAATGCATCCGGAACATTAAGTGTAAAGGCAAATCTGGCCAACACTTCCCAAGAGAAGAAAAATTGCACACTCAAATATTGGATCAGAGACTATGCCGGAAATTATGTTGTCAATGAAAGCCTGTCACTTACTATAGAAGCCGGTCAGCTACAAGTCTATCCCATTGAGTTCACCCCTGAAAGCGAAAGAGAAATCTACTTTGTGGAGGCTTCCATTGAGGATGAAACTGGCAAGGAGCAAGTGTTCCACAGAACGAATCTAGGGCTCCTACCCCCACACGAGTTTACATCTACTCCTGATGAAAACATCATGGGACTTTCCGCTTACTGGGCTATCCCTGACTCAACAGAATTGAAACGGTTGTTAAACAGAATGGGGGTCAGATGGGTAAGAAACGGAATTAACAGCAGTTTCAAGAATATCGAAGCGATGTATCATAACAATATAGACTGGACAAAAAAGTGGACTGATACAGAACGAGATAAACAAATCCGAACCTGCTTCCAAGAAATGGTGAAGAATGGAAACAAAATTTGGGAGTTTGGCAATGAACTGAATATGAGTTCTCCTGATATAGGTGGAGCCGGTGAAGGTATCGAAAAAGCACTATTGGCCGAGCCTTATGTGAAATGGTTAAAAGCCATCCGCAAGATACAGTCGGAAAAAACGGAATGGCAAAAAATCAAAATTATATCTTTTGGTTTTGCCGGTACTGACGAAGTATTCCTGGAAAAACTCGTCACACTAGGAGGTTGGGAATTGCTGGATGGAATAGCACTTCACCCAGGAAGAGGTAACTTTACTCCCGATTATCCTGTAACAGTTCCATGGAATGAATTTGAGAAACCTTCTTCAGGATATCAATACTGGAATTACTATGGTTCCATCCGTATTCTCAAAAACTTCATCAAAGCACATGGAAATGATAAAGATTTATACCTGACGGAAGTCTACGCACTTGACTTTCCGAACCATTCATGGAATGATACTCCCCGCGAATCAGCCGAGAACGTGGTCCTTTCATTTGCACTTGCCGCTGCTGAAGGAGTAAAGAATGCACTCTATTACCAGCTATTCAATTCAGTATGGAATAATCAATTAGGTGTGAGAGCAGACAACCGCGAATATTTCTTTGGTCTAATCAACCGCGATCTAAGTTTCAAGCCTTCCTTCATGGCCTACTGCAATATATCCGAAGCGTTGGATGGGGCCCGTTTCAAAGGATGGATTAAGTTCAGTGAAAATAATCCTTTCAGCAAAGGAGTTATGTTCGATACGCCTAAAGGTCCTATGAGTATTATTTGGGACAGAATGGAAGGCGATATACTACCACGTCCCAACGGGAATAGTTCTCCGGAACCCTGGATCAGTTCATGGAATATACAAACGGAATTGACTTTGCCTTGCAAAGAAGAAAGTATTACGGTATTGAATGCCATCGGACAAAAAGAATCAATCCCGGTAAAAGACCATAAAGCTACAATAACTCTAACCGGAGCTCCGGTTATTGTTTACGGCATGGATGCCTCTCAGATACAGCTTCACGGAGATGCCCCGACCGGCATAGAGAACCTTTATGTCGATGGGAAAGATATACAAATAAGTCCTAATCCGGTAAAGGACCGACTGTTCATCAAAGGTAATTTTCAGTCGGATATCGAGCAAATACACCTCTATATTTATAATGTAATCGGGCAGCAGATTGCAAGTCAGTCAATTTCGGTATTAGGTAATACTTTGGAACACAGCATAAACATGACTGGAATCAATGTAGGAATCTATTACGCAGTCTTCGACATAAATGGTGCCAAACGCATAACCAAGAAGATTATCAAGCAATAGAACAGTTTATATTATTCTTAAGATAGAAGTGTTACCCGAAGCAATCTTTTTGCTTGGGTAACACTTTTATCTATCTTGCTAGCCATGCTCCATGTGCCTCGGTGCTATCTATTGGGCAAACTGGACAGAATGTATTACGGAAACAACAAGACCACCGCGCGGAATATAGGTTTTGATGACTCTTTTATTTATGACGAGATTGCCTTAAAGCTTGCTAACCGTAAACTACCGCCGGAAATATTGTTGCACAATGAAGAGATCAAAGTTTTTGAGGCATGGACTCAAAAGGAAGGAAAAACAGGCTATTAAGCTTTCACAATGGCCTGCAACTGTTCCATATTGTTGAAATTGAATATCGGGATGGAATACATTGCATTATGAGCATTATCTTTTTTTAAAGTTTCTAATGGTAATTTTAGTTTGCCGTCGTTCAGAACCATATTTTCTACTTTGTGGGGCTTCATCAAATCTTCTGAAATTTCATAGTGTATGGAAACATTTCGCATAGGAACCTGATTCTTTCATACGCAAATAGAGACGGTTGCTTTCTCTTCGGTCTTGCATAGCTAGTTTGCATGATCGGGAGAGGCAGTAACTTTTATCAGTTTTAGGGTGGCTGTGAAAAAACATATATTGTCTTCATTTTCAATAAATACAACAATACTAATCTGATAATAAGTATTTTATTCATTTCTGGTAATATTTAAAAAGTTATATTGAATTTTACAACCGTGGGCGGATGTTTTATTTGAATCATTTATCTGCGAACTTTACATACTGTTTCCAGTCATATAGAGTGATATTATGTTTTCCGGAACGAATATGGTAGACCCGAATATAAACTCATATACTGGAGGATGTACTCCGGATAGGAATTCTCCTTTAGGGTCGGCTCATTGGCCTTCGGTGGTGCTGGCAATATAAACCGGACGTGGGGCTAAAAGAGTTATCAACTCATACAGGTCAAAAGGAAGCGTGTTTTCTTTGCCGTTGTATTTCTGGAAATTGCGATAAAAATAATGGGGAAACTGCCAGTTGATAGTCTGAACAGTCTCTCCGAAAGTGTGTCGGGAAAGGGCGGCCCCTCCACAACTGAAACAATTGGAAATAATCATAGCAAATTTGGGAAGACTTTCAGCCAACACCGTGAACGTAAAACACTGTAAGAAGAATAAAATTCCTGTAATCACTTTTAGAGTATTCATGGTAAAATGTTTATATTATTCTTATTTTTTTAACTTTATGGTATCCTTGATTAATGATAAAGCTGAATTCGTGACGCGTCTATTCCGTATATCACGCAAGGAGCGCCAGTCAGTTCTATAGTCACTTGGTTGTTAATAGCGGGTACTATTTGTTTTTGTCCGATGGCATTCAGTAAGGTAACCTCGGGAGCACTGCTTGGCAAGGTCAGTTTCTTTTTTATTCTCCATGAGCTTACCCAAGGTTCCGGAAAAATATCTCCGTTAGGATGGGTCAGGATATTTCCTTCTGTCCTATCCCAAAGTACAACCATGCTTCCCCGGGGAGTGTCGAACAAAATTCCTCTGCTAAGCGGATGCTTTTCGTCCATCCGTATCCAGCCTTTGAATACAGCTTTATCCAATACTTCAGCCGTGTTGCAAAAGGCCATCAAAGAAGGTTTGAAACTCAAATCTCTGTTGATCATCCCAAAGAAATACTCCCGGTTGGTGGCATTTACTCCTAAATGGTCGAACCATACGGAGTTAAATAGCTGATAGTAAAGCGCATTCTTTACTCCCTCTGCTGCTGCAAGCACATACGATAATAATAAATTCTCTGCCGCTTCGCGAGGGGTATCGTTCCATGAATGATTTGGATAATCAAGTGCGTATATTTCGGTAAGGTACAAATCTTTGTTACCTCCATGCTTTTGTATGAAATTCTTAACTATCCGGATAGAACCGTAATAATTCCAGTATTGATATCCGGAAGTAGGCTTCTTGAAATCTTCCCAAGGAGCGGCTACCGGGAAATCTGGTGCAAAATTACCTCTGCCCGGATGCAATGCGATTCCGTCCAGTAAGTCCCATCCTCCCAATTCTACAATTTTTTCCAGGAAGACCTCATCTGCCCCTGCTATTCCGAATGAGATAATCTGAATGTTCCGCCATTCAATTTGTTCTTTTTGAACTTTGCGTATGGCTTTCAGCCACTCTATATATGCTTCGGCTAAACGAGCTTTGCCAATGCCTTCGCCGGCACCGGCAATATCCGGTGAACTCATGTTCAGTTCATTGCCAAATTCCCATATCTTATTTCCGTTCTTTACAATCTTTCGGAAAAAGGAGCGTATCAATTCTTCTCGCTCTGGGTCTTTCCACTTTTTCTTCCAGTTTATGTTATTGTGAAATGTAGCTTCTGTATTTTTGAAACTACTGGTAATTCCATTACGTACCCATCGGACACCCATCCGGTTTAATAAACGTTTTAGGTTCATGGAATCGGGAATGGCCCAATAGGCTGAAAGCCCCATAATATTTTCATCGGGTGTGGCTTTAAATTCATGCGGGGGCAATATAGCCAGACTTGTCCTTGAGAAAGTTTGTTCTTTTCCGTTTTCGTCTTCAACGGAGACTTCTACAAAATAAATTTCCCGTTCTGTGTTTGCTGTAAATTCAATAGAGTGAACTTGTACTTCTCCTGTTTCTAAGAAGTATTTCTTGGAGTCATTCACTATGTAATTTCCGGCATAGTCGCGAATCCAATACTTAAGCATACATTTTTGTGGAACTGGTGACGTATTGATGATTTTAGCTTGTACGCCGATTGGAGCAGTTGCGTCCTCCCACCAGTTATAGACTTTATCAGTGGTAAGTGTCAAGGCAAACGGACGTTTCTGCCATTTTGCACTGATAGCTTCGTAAGGCCATCCATAAGGAGGAAATAGGATTGAAAACTGAGTGAAATAGTTGCCGTCTTCCTGACGCGACAGAATCGTATGCCTGTAGTCCTCGCTTTTCCAATTTGAGTCGACTTTGTTATCGGCTCCATAAGTAAGGCAAAGCAAGCGGTTTTTTCAAAAACGGGAATATTTTGGCATCGGCTGTTTCTAATGGAAGTCCTCCTTTAGTACCCCGCTGCCATATCCCCAATTTGGCTTCCGGAAGTTTTTGAGTACCAGCGTTTTCGGGCAGGCAGAAACGGAACTGACATCCTTTCCAGTCAACCTTATACTTTTCGGGAACTCCTGAAAGCAAATACTGTACGTCCACTCGGTCTTGGTGTACTATGAATGTACCTGTAAGTTTCATCGAAGTCGGTACTGATGGAGAAAAAAAATAATTGATACGAATGGCACTTGCCCCATTCACCTCTATTATTTCATACTTGCAATTGTTTTCGAGTTCAAGTTGAGGCCACCGGCCAAGTTTCAGCTCGCCAAGTTGTACCAATGTCTCCGATTGTTTGTTTTGCAACAGCAATCTTCCTTTATCTTTGGATGCTATTCTTAAAATATAATTGGAAGATTCAATCTTATAATTTGCCAGCATTTCTATGGGTGTTATACAGAAATTGATTATTAACAATAGTAACCATTTTCTTTTCAATTCGGCAAATGAAATGTTATATAAAAGCTTGTACATATCTTTATTCTTTGTAAATTATAAAATTTACCCCTGCTACAAATATTATGTGGCAGGGGGAAAACCTTATAAAAAATTTACCCCTGCCACAAGTATGATGTGGCCGGGGCAATCCTTTATAAAAGTGGATATCCACGATTAATCTTTCATGAACTGGCCTTCTTCGGGTACCTGCAAGGGGGTTACATTATTTTCACAGCCTAAATAACCGTTATTTTGATTAATGTGTCCATTGGTGTTGGCTCTGATATCTTTGTTAGGAATAGGCCATAACATGTGATGAACACTCATAGTGTATTCAGCAAATCTGTTCTTTACACCTTTGTTGTAAAAATTGTTATGTTGGCTGATCCAGTCGAACCAGAAATTGTATCCGGCATCTTTCAAGTTGCTGGCACCCTTCGGACCACATAAGTTTTCCATTTTGTAGATACGTCCGTCGAATATCTCACAAGGTTTACCTGTCAGTGCGTATGTATAAGCGATACGAACTAATGTAATGTGACGATGTTCTTCGTAATAAAGTTCACGTGCGCGTTCATTCAGAATTTCACCGATATTGATGTCCTGAGCAGTCAACAGATCGGCACCTGCACGTTTGCGTACTACATTCAGCATGTTGGCAGCTTCACCCAGATTATCTTTCCAATAATAACATTCGGCAAGCATCAGATAAACTTCGGCACTACGCATTAGATAGATAGGACTTGAACCACCTTTCCATTGACCGCTACCTGCTGTTGGATCTGGAATATATACTTTGTAGTGGGGCCATGAAAACCAGCAACGAATGGAATCGCCACAAGACATATTTACAGGCTTTACAGCTTTCTTTCCATACCAGGGATCATTGGCTTTTTTCAGGGCCGGGTCATTATAGATCAAGTCTTCCATACGTCTCCAACTATCGTGGTTGTATCGGCCACGTAAGTCATTTTTTTCCTTCTCTGTCCAAATGGTATATTGGAAGTAGTTGGTGGGGCGTACACGGGCAATGCCTCGTCCATATGTTTTATTCACGTCCTCCACAATACCGGCTGCAACGTCTTTGCTGTCGGGAGTGGCGGCGAAACCTGTTTTTCCACTCGGAGTTTTTACTACGTTATTATTCCACATAGGAACACAGTTAGCCATGATTTCTGTTTTTGCAGAGCCTGTACCACTGGCATTATTCGGTTCGGATACACCATATAATATACCTTCTGTATTGGTCGGATCACTTTTGGCTTCTACACTGTGCAGATCAAACATTAGGTTGGGGTGATTGTTTTTAGTGGAAGTAAAACGGTTTACCATCAGTGGGTGTTTAGCTACGATTTCATTTCCAACTTTGATAGCATTGTCGAATTCCCCCAATGACATATAGACTTTCATCAACAGTACTCCACAGGCCGATTTGGTGGTGTGTCCACGGTCTACTTGCTCGGGTACCCATTGGTATGCAAATTCCAGTTCTTTTTTCATACGACGTAAAATACTCCAACGATCACATGTATTAAAATCATACCGTGGGTATGTGACTTCAACATCAATGAAGGGGACATCCCCGAACTGGTTGATCAGTCGCCAGTATCTGTAACAACGCTGAAAGTAACCTGTACCCAATACTTTGTTTTTTTCTGCTTCATTGACGAATTTAGTATCTTTCATACGTGAAAGTACTACATTTGTATATTTTATTTGATTCCAGTTCTCATCCCAGTTGTGCGATGTCAAATAGGAGTTTTCCGCATTATTAAAGTTAGCATCCGGCATTAATTGGCGATCCATATCCTGCAAGGGCCCTGCTTTATCAGTTGTTCCGCTGATACAGAGATCGGAGAAGATAAGTTCACAAGTATATCCGCTTCCGTTTCCAAAGTATTCATGACGCATGGAACGTTCGGCTGCTGCAAGAGAAGTGAGCAGACCGTCAGCATCAACATATGCATTTTCAGGAGTGAGGAAAGAGAGGGGCTTAGGTTCCAGCCAACTTTCGCTACATCCGGTTAGTAGTACCGTACATAAAGCGACACCACTGATAGTTTTGAATATTCTGTTCTTTTTCATTGTTCTTTCAAATTAGAGTGTAAAGTTAATACCGAAATTGAATGTTCTTCCCATTGGGCTATTTGATTCAGGATCCCAACCGTCGTAATGAGGAGCAAAGACTGCTACATTATGAATGGATGCATTGAAGCGTAAATCTTGGATACCTGCAACTTTTGTCCATTTTTGTGGCAGGCGATATGAAACTGTGATGTTGTCCAAACGAATAAATGACTTGTTTACGTAATGTGTTCCTAAGTTCTTTGAACCGATACGTGCATAGTCATTAATCGGATTTTCTGGTGTCCAGTAAGGCTGATCGTAACCGCAACTGATAGAAGCATCGAAGTTATTGTTGGCGGCATCAGCATATGAACCGTAGTGACCCCATAAAGAGTACAACATAAATGAAATATCCAGATCATTGAACAATTGGAAGTTGTTACGGAATGTCCAACGGAAACGAGGGGTTGTATATTTCTGGTGTTTCTTGTCATCCTGGTCCAATTTCCCATTTTCGTTGAAGTCCAGATATTTAAAGTCACCAGGCTGGCAGCCGTATTTTGCCGCTTCTTCAGCTTCATCTTGTTGCCATACACCATCTCCTACATAATCCCAAATGCGGTCTGGGTCCTCACCAATAAACCATTTGTTAGTGATATCATCGTCTTCTACCTGACCGATGATATTACCGTCAGCATCAAGAATATTCTTCATGTTACCGTATAAGTGTTTAATCTTACGACGGTTGAGTGAGAAGTTACCTGTAGCACTCCATTCAAAGTTTTTGCGTCTCATGATGTTGGCATTCAATGTCAATTCAAAACCTGTATTCTGGAGTTGTCCCATATTACTCAATACTTTGCTGAAACCGGTGATGGGTGGGATGGCACGGTCCATGAGCAAATCATTGGTCATTTTCTTGTATACTTCGATAGAACCGCTTAAGATATCTCCGAAGAGTCCGAAGTCCAAACCTATATTATATGATTTGGCACGTTCCCATTTTAACTTGCTATTTGGCATTTTTTGGTTCAACGTATAAGTGGTGGTATAGAATTTGCCATTTCCATCGATCCAGCAAGTTGGGTTAGAGGTTAACTCTGCAAGGGCAGCGTAGATACCGATGTCTCTATTACCATTTTCACCCCAAGAGAAACGTAATTTACCATAGCTTAACCATGAGGAGGTTTTCTTCATGAATTTTTCTTCTGTGAATACCCATGCTAAGGCAATGGCAGGGAATGTAGCACGTGGGTTCATCATACCGAAAGCTGAGTAACCGTCACGACGAACCGAAGCGGTCAACATATACTTATTACTAAAAGAGTAGAACAAACGCCCCATCAAAGCATCGCCGGTAGTATATTGGTCAGTACTCAATGCAGTAGGATTGTTGCCCAAGTGGATACCATGATAGCCTAATGCGTCACTTGGATTGTATCCTTTGTTAGTGCTCTTAGTCATCCAACTTTGTGACTTTTCGGCATTGACTAGGAAAGTTGCTTCTACTTTATGTTTATCGAGGAACTCATATTTCCAGTTGAAAACATTGTCTACCTGCCAGTTGAAAGCTTTATTATGCTGGCGGAAGGAAGAGCCTCCTTCTCCTGCCCAGGCATCGTTCTTGGCTGATTTGTGCTCAAAGCTTTCGTTCCAAGCCAAACGCGGAGTAAAGTTCATCTGGTAAGAGAAACCGAACGGTAAATTCAGACGCCCGTAGATAGTTCCATCCAGATTCATGTATACTTGTTTCTTATCTGTATATTTACGGTCATAGAATGGGTTGGCGATGGTGTTTGAACCATTAGGATAGTGCTGGTTGGCACTTTCTGGATTGTTAACATCATTACTACAATACGGAGAAAACCATGTCAGAGCTTTAGTATCGACAGCAATAGCGCTTTCGTCACGGCTGGAGAAGTTCATATTCAGTCCCACTGTGATATACTTGCTAACATTGGATTCCAGATTCAGGCGGGTAGTGAAACGGCTAAATGCATCACCATCTTTGATACCTTCATTGTCCATATAGCCAATAGACCAATAGTATTGGTAATCTTCACCTTTCTTGCTAATGCTGACGTTGTAGTTTTGTTGTACTGCATTGTTTAACATCAAATCTTGCCAATTGGTTAGTTTACCATTGAAATAATTATTGATTTCAGGGGTAGATAGATCCAGACGTGACAACCATTTCGTTATTAGTTCTTCTTCTGATACAGACGTAACTTTATCCTTCTGGTCATAATTATACCAATCTACTTTATCTATTCCATTAAGTTTCCTTGGATCGGTATACATTCCCGGATATTGTTCAAGGTATTCATCCGTTTGCCTACCGATTTCGTATGCTTGGCGGAAATCAAGAAATTGCTCGGCATTTCTGAGTTTGCGGCTCTTAATAGGAGTGACCAACCCCCAACTTGTATTGACGTTAATCACTGGCTTACTGCCTGCTATACCTTTTTGTGTAGTGATAGCAATGACTCCGTTTGCTGCTTTTGCACCATATACGGCAGCAGAACTGGCATCTTTCAGTACGTCGATTGAAATGATGTCGTTGGGGTTCAATTCACTAAGTTCGCCATTATAAATAACCCCGTCTACAACAAGTAACGGTTGTGAACCGGCTTTTAACGTACCCTTACCACGTATCAGGAAGTCACCGCCACCTTTTGCTTCGTTGTTGACTGAAATATTCAGACCGGCAGCATTAGCACGCAATAAGTCGTGCATATTACGGGGCATTTCTGCTTTTAAGTCGGTCGGACGAATGTTTGAAATAGCACCGGTTAGATCCTTCTTTTTAGCTGTACCATATCCGATAACTACAACTTCGTCGAGTGCTTGAGCGTCTTCCTGCATTGTAATGTTTAGATTGCTTTGCTGT
>ERZ780185.1326-NODE-1326-length-10836-cov-2.071607_pt1 | contig 10836 bp, 10 predicted proteins | sample MGYA00511365_ERZ780185 | MGnify/ENA primary metagenome ERZ780185 (study PRJEB29588, sample SAMEA2151606) | human gut metagenome | biome: human gut; feature: human-associated habitat; material: faeces | place: Denmark | collected 2008/2010 ...
CGTTCGGTATCGCATCAGTAGCCGCCTTCTGAAAAGCAGGATCAGCAATCAGCTCCTCAAAGATTTGAGGAAGTTCCTCATCATTGTAAGGACGAATTTCATTAAACTCTGTCAGATCCATAAGTCTCAAGTATTATGTGCTCAAGTATTAAGTAATAAGTATAAAGTATTAGACTGCGTACAAACCGCATGGTTAATACTTTATACTTGATACTTAATACTTAAAACTTGTTTTCAATAATATCAGTCATCACATCCTTTATATCCAGTCCGGCTGCACGCACTTGCTGGGGAATAAAACTGGTAGTAGTCATTCCCGGAGTAGTATTTACTTCGAGAAGATTCAGTTTTTCACCGGCAGTTATAATGTAATCTACACGGATAATGCCGGAACAACCTAATATATCATAGATAGCTGAAGTCAGCATCTGTACGCGTTTGGTCAATTCATCCGAGATACGCGCAGGAGTGATTTCATCTACCTGTCCATTATATTTAGCATCATAATCAAAGAACTCATTGTGCGTCACTACTTCCGTAGGTGGAAAGATGACCGACTTCTCTTTTGTCTTATAACAGCCGCAAGTCAGTTCCGTTCCGTCCATAAACGCTTCAACAATCACCTCTTCCGCTTCTCCGAAAGCTTTAACAATGGCCGGTTGTATTTGTTCTTTTGTCTTCACTTTCGTAACTCCGAAACTCGAACCTCCCAGACTAGGCTTGATAAAACAAGGCAGGCCAATCTTTTCCACTACTTCCTCGTCAGAAACCGATTGTCCTTGGCGCAACAACAATGATTCGGCAATGCGCACTCCAAAAGCCTTCAGATATTGATTGCAGGTAAACTTGTCATAAGTAATGGCAGCCGCCAACACTCCACAACAGGAATACGGAATACGCATCATATCAAAATAGCCTTGCAGCCTGCCATCCTCACCCGGCGTACCGTGGATGGTGATATAAGCAAAGTCGAACACAACCTTCTCCGTTCCGTTCGTAAAACTAAAGTCGTTTCTATCCACCGGCACTTTGTTTCCGTCCGGTAATTGTACTTCCCAGCGACGGCCTTCCATCTCCACGATATACAAATTATACTTTTCCTTATCAATAAAGGAATAAATACCCTGTGCGCTACGCAGGGAAACTACGATTTCAGAGGTATCTCCTCCTGCTACGATAGCGATGTTGCGTTTCATTCTAATTCTCTATTACTTATATAGCCTCTCCACTTCTCGATAAGCCGGGTCATGTCATCCGGAAGTTCGGAAGTAAAATACATCTCTTCACCTGTGACGGGATGCACAAACCCCAATGTCATAGCATGCAAAGCCTGTCGGGGACAAGTGTCAAAGCAATTATTTACAAACTGTTTGTATTTACTAAAATGGGTTCCTTTCAATATCTCATGACCGCCATAGCGTTCGTCATTGAACAGCACATGACCGATATGTTTCATGTGGACACGAATCTGATGAGTACGTCCTGTCTCAAGTATACATTCCACAAGGGTTACGTATCCCAGTCTTTCCAGTACGCGGTAGTGTGTAACGGCATGTTTGCCCACTGTCGGATCGGACATCACCGCCATTTGCATCCGGTCTCTCGGATTACGGGCAATATTACCGACAATCGTTCCTTCATCCTGTTCCATAACACCCCACACCAAAGCACGATATTTGCGTTTGGTAGTCTTATTAAAAAATTGAATTCCCAGATTTGTTTTGGCATCCGGTGTCTTGGCAATCACCAGTAAGCCTGAAGTATCTTTATCGATGCGATGAACAAGTCCCACGTGCGGGTCATTGGCATCATAATCCGGTATATCCTTCATGTGCCAGGCCAGCGCATTGACCAGCGTGCCGTGATAGTTTCCGTGTCCCGGATGCACGACCAATCCCGCCGGTTTATTCACAACCATCAGATAAGGGTCTTCATAAACGATAGTAAGGGGAATATTTTCAGGAATAATTTCATTTTCATAACGGGGACGGTCCATCATCACCGTAATGACATCCAGCGGTTTCACTTTGTAGCTACTCTTCACCGGTTTGCCATTAGCCATAACGAATCCGTCTTCGGCAGCCTTCTGAATACGGTTGCGCGAAGCATTGACAATACGTTCGAACAGATATTTGTCGACTCTGACCATCGCCTGTCCCTTGTCTACAACCACGCGGAAGTGTTCGTAAAGCTGGGATTCGTCACCGACAGGTTCTATATCATCCAAATCATTCTCCAGTTCATCCGGAAGTTCTTCCTCTATCATGCGAGTCCGTTTCTGTTATTTATCTATTAAAACCAACTATCATCTTGAGCAGGTGATGATTCCGACGTAACCGGTTTCTCCGTATCCACGGAAACATCGACCGAGTCCTCTTCTTCCGACATATCACCGGAGCCGTCTCCCACCATCAATGTCAAAGAAGCTCCCAAAGGAATCTTTTCTCCGGCAGCCAACTGACGTCCCTGATACTTCACGCCGTACACCCAGTCTTTCTCACCATTTACCAATTGAACCTGATTCAGCTTGAAACCAGCATTCAGTAACTTAGCCTGTGCCTGACGGAGCGAGCTGTTGTCCGCCACATCGGGAATGGCACGTAAAGGGACATCCAGGGTATTGACTGTCAGGTATACTGTACGTCCTTCCTTCACTTTTTCACCGGCTCCCGGTTTCAGTTCAAGAATGATACCCGCTGCTTTATCTTTGACATATTTGGTATCAGAAATCACATATACCAAACCGTGATTCCGGAACATCTTCGTAGCTTCTTCCACTGTCATTCCCTTCACATCGGGAACTACCACGCTTTCACCATGATGTGTATGTATATCAAGCCATTTCAACACACCAAATATCATCACTACCATCACCACAATCATGGCGATAATATTCACCCAGAAATATTTATTGGTTTTAAAAGAAAAGAATTCTTTAATAGTCATACGCATTGCTGTTAATATGCGCCAAAGATACGACAAAATAGTTGAACTTTTAAAAAGTAGGCGATGAAAAATGTCCCTACCTATTATGCAAAGACGCTTATCATCGCCAGAATTGCTGCAACTATAATCCCCACTCCTATAGATTTCAACAACCTTATTATAATGATACGGGGTTTCATGTCCCGGATATACTCTACCATCGCGTATGTTCGTTTATGAGTTTTATTTAATCTCACAAAGAAAAGCAAAAAGTCATAAATAAGAGCAAACAATACCGCTTTTTAACATACTATCCCCTTGAAAAACAGAGAAACAAAAAAGGCGAAGATTAAATTCTCCGCCTTTTTTGTTTCCTGATGACAAGTGATTATCACTTTTGTCCGTTGTACTCATCAGAAACAGTCAGTTTCTTTCTGCCTTTCGCACGACGAGCAGCTAATACTCTACGACCATTAGCCGATGCCATTCTCTCACGGAAACCGTGTTTGTTCTTTCTCTTTCTGTTAGAGGGTTGAAATGTTCTTTTCATTACTGTATCTTGTTTTTATGTTATTATTCTACGTAATCGGGCTGCAAAAATAGGCACTTTTTTTAAATTAACCAAGAGATAACTCATTTTTGCTCAAAAGTTTTTGTGTTTTTTACCGATTTAGATTACTTTTGCAGTCGAATTCCTGCGAAAACAATTAAATAACAATAATATAATAAGAAAAATAGCAGTATGATTAATGCTCAAGACATCAAAAACGGAACTTGTATCCGTATGGACGGAAAGCTCTATTTCTGTGTAGAATTCCTGCATGTAAAACCAGGTAAAGGTAACACTTTTATGCGTACTAAATTGAAAGATGTAGTTAGCGGATACGTTCTCGAACGCCGTTTCAACATCGGTGAAAAGTTGGAAGATGTACGTGTAGAACGTCGTCCATACCAATTTTTGTATAAAGAAGGAGAAGATTATATCTTTATGAACCAGGAAACATTCGATCAACATCCTATCGCTCACGATCTGATTAATGGTGTTGACTTCCTGCTCGAAGGTTCAGTATTGGAAGTTGTTTCTGATGCTTCTACTGAAACTGTACTTTATGCAGACATGCCGATCAAGGTTCAGATGAAGGTGACTTATACAGAACCGGGCATGAAAGGTGATACAGCTACTAACACACTGAAACCTGCAACTGTGGAATCAGGTGCAACAGTACGTGTTCCTTTGTTCATCAGCGAGGGTGAAACAATCGAAATCGATACTCGTGACGGTTCTTACGTAGGACGTGTGAAAGCATAATTTGCAAAAACATATAAAAATAGCCGGGATTCCAAGGACTTCCGGCTATTTTTATATTCATACAGTTCTATTATTTATATCCTGCAGCTTTCGCAATTCTTTTAGGAATTTCTGTATTGTCAATCTTCTCACCAAACAGTTGAGAACCTGCACCAATAGCAAATACAGGAACATAACCGGCAGAGTGCCCGCCACTTACCCAACCTATCATAGCGATTTCATCCATCACTTCCTTTGCACGTGCAGCCATCGGTTCGCTCTTAGAGTACATACTTTCAGCAAATACGACTTTATTCTTCACGAATGATTTCTCAAATTCATCACGCAACGTCTTTTCCTGTTCCCAAGAAAGAGGGAATTGTTTCCAGAAGCCCATTTCTTCGCCGAGGAATGTTTTCATGTCCTCCCAAGTGACTTTATTGCCTTTTGATTTTCTCAATTCACTGATACGTTGTGAAAGTCCGTCAGCAGAATGTTTCTGATATTGCAATGCTTTCAGGTTCAACGCATATTTTCCCGTACCGAGCACGATACCACCTGTTTCATGGTCTGCGGTAATCACAATCAGCGTTTCTTTCGGATGTTTCTTATAGAATTCATAAGCTACTTTGATGGCATTATCCATGTCTTTCACTTCGTTGAACACAGTAGCGGCGTCATTAGCGTGGCATGCCCAGTCTATTTTACCTCCTTCTACCATCAGGAAAAAGCCTTTATTATTGCCTTTAGTAAGAAAGTCAATAGCACTTTCCGTAATTTGTGCTAATGTCAAATCATTCTCTTTGCGGTCAATAGCATAAGGCAGACAAGAAGGATTGGCTCCCTCTTCCTGAATCAAGATCATCTTTTCTGCTTTTGCAGCTTTTGCCTTATAGTCATTGTAACCACGTGCTACTGTATATCCTGCCTCTTCAAAAATAGGGAAAATGCTCGGAGCTTCTTTCTTATCAGCGGTGGTAGGTTTCAAGAAACCACCGCCTGCATAAAAATCGAAATTGGCTTTCGGCAAATCAAGAGCAATTTCATAATTCATATTACGATCGGGTTGATGTGCATAAAATGCGGCAGGAGTAGCATGATCCACACTGACAGAAGTCGTTACGCCCACCTTTTTTCCTGCTTTCTTTGCTTTTTCTGCGACAGTCTGAATAGCATTTTTATCTTCTCCTACAGAAATAGCGCCATTATAAGTTTTCTTTCCTGTTGCCAATGCAGTACCTGCAGCTGCAGAGTCTGTTACTGAATTTTTAGCAGAGAAAGTGGTTGCTACGGTAGCAACCGGAAATTGAGTAAATAACAAAGGCTCGACTCCAATACGACCATTTTGAATTTCCGCCTGATACATCTCCGTACCATTTACTTGATTGACTCCCATTCCATCTCCGATGAAATAGAATACGTACTTTGCCTGCCCGTTGGCTACAACGGAGATAAGGACAAAGAACAGTGTGTAGACTAACTTTTTCATTTTCTAGTATATTTATTTTAGATTAGTTGTCTACAAAGGTAGAAAAAAAAGAGAGATGCACAGTGGATTATTGAACACTAAAAGTAGATATTTGCTTTATACACAAGCATTATTGGCTCGTATATTACGAAGTAATAACATATTGCTATCTGTGAATAACATTATAGGTTCATTACATTCTGCTCGAACATATCTTTATCTCCGGCAGCTTTATTACGCATCCGGCTACGATAATTATAGATAGTTGCCAAAGAATAACCGAGAAAATGAGCAATCTTGTTACTGTCTACTACTCCCAGACGGATAAGGGCAAAGATACGAAGTTCTGTTGTCAGAAGTTCATCGGATTTAGGATACACTCTTCCTTCTTCTACCAGCAAATTATTGAAAGCTGAAATAAAGTTCGGGAAAAGTTTCAGAAAAGACCTGTCGAACTCATTATAGAATTCATCCCGCTCATCCCGGATAAACTGTTCGGACTTGATAGCTTTAAACAAATCTTCGATACGCGATGCCATTGCCAATTTTGCCAATGAACGACGATAAGTTTCCAGTTTGTCGAGATAGTTGACACATCTGTCCAGATAGCGGGCGATATAGACTTCTTTTATTTTTCCGGTTTGCTCCAGTTCCGCGTTGACCGCAGACATTTGTTTGTTAGCCAGACTAAGATTCCGCCGCATAACAGACAACTTCTTCATCCAACGATATAGATAGAAAATAGCAATCAGAAGAAACAAAGACAACAAACTGACACTAATCAACATAGCGCGGGAAACGGCACGTTCTTTTTCTTCTTTTAATTTATACGCCTTGTCGATAATCGGAAAAAACTCCGTCACCTCAATAAACCGCAAACGGGCATTACACGCCACAGCATCTTCCATCGAGCAACTCAAGTATTTGTAGGCACGGTCAATATCTCCTGATTCATACATCAGATGCGCGAGTTTCTGCAATGAAGCATACTCCCTCACCGGAGTTTCCAGATCCGCAATGGCAGTCAGAATCAGATAGTAAACTTCTTTTTCGATATCTTTCTTCATACTATAAGCTTCGGAAAGAGTATAATAAATATATACTTTCTGACGTTCATCCTGAATTTCTTTCAAAGCATTGTTCAGCATATCCACAGCGACATCGGCTTTCCCGTTCATTATGCATTTTTCGGCTAAAACAATCGTTTTGTTTGCCTCTGGAGGCATCGCAGCAATAATGGAATCTCTATATAAATCGGTTTTCTTCAAATACTTTTCTTTTTCATTCTTATTGGTCGTATAATCTGCTAACCACCCGTAGCAGGCACGATACGTCTGATAATAAGATAACCGAGTCCACTCATTCAATTTTTTAGGATCAATCCTCTCCAACTGTTCAATGGCTTCTATATACATTCCCATTACTCCCATTACCGTAGCACGATTAATGATGATCTCATACTCCAATTCCGGGCGGTTCAACAATGGAAGGATTTCCATCTCACGGTTAATATAATATAAGGACGAGTCTGCCTGATAATGCAAATAAGCACCAAAAAGAGAGGCATATAATTCATATTTTCGAACAGGATCAGTAGAATGGGCAAGTTCTAATTTCAAGTTATTAATCTCTTTCTCTTTCCGAATCTGGAAAGTCTCTTTCTTGCTTATAACTTCATCCAGCTTTTTAAGAGCAGCCGCATTATCCGTATGCATTGCACACAACGAAAAAGGAAAGAGCAAAAGAAGAAATAGCATATAAAGGGTTAGATTTTTCATAAGGTTCCTTTTTAAAGATGTTACAAATATAAGAAATATAGTAATGAAAACGAAAAATATGGGTATAACTATTTTCATTTTCACTTGTATTTTTCGGCATAAGGTATTAGAATATCCAACTAATTATCAGCAACATAGTCAGATAACAGGTTTATATTTCCATTCTAATCTCACAAAGGTGCACAGCATCCCCCTACATTTGCATCATCGGTTCTCCGAGCAAACAGTTAAAAATCTAGCTACCATGAAACGAAATTTGTTATTTGCTATTTTACTATTACTTCTATCGGGTTATCATCAAGCATTCGCCGCAACCAATATAAAGAAAGTGGCTCCTACCTTTTGGTGGGCAGGAATGAAGAATCCCGAACTACAAATACTTCTATACGGCGATGGCATATCATCCGCAGAGGTAAGTATTTCTTCTAATGACATCACCCTGCAGGACGTGGTGAAACAGGAAAATCCTAATTATCTGATCTTATATTTAGATCTTTCAAAAGCTATCCCTCAGCACTTCGACATTCTCCTGAAACAAGGTAAAAAACAGACTAAAATACCATACGAACTTAAACAGCGCAAAGAGAATGCTTCAGCAGTAGAAGGCTTCAACTCCAGTGATGTACTTTATCTCATTATGCCGGACCGCTTTGCCAACGGCAACCCCTCCAATGATATAATTCCCGGAATGTTGGAAGCAAACATAGACCGCAACGAACCTTTCGCCCGTCATGGCGGTGATTTAAAAGGAATAGAGAAACATTTGGATTATATTGCAGACCTCGGAGTTACGAGTATATGGCTTAACCCGATTCAGGAAAATGACATGAAGGAAGGCTCTTATCATGGATATGCCATCACCGATTACTATCAAGTAGACCGTCGCCTCGGAAGCAATGAAGAGTTTCGCAATCTCGTAAAAGAAGCCAATGCTAAAGGGCTAAAGGTAGTCATGGACATGATCTTCAACCATTGCGGTTCGAACAATTATCTATTCAAAGACATGCCTGCCAAAGATTGGTTCAACTTTGAGGGAAACTACATGCAGACCAGTTTCAAAACTGCCACCCAAATGGACCCTTATACTTCCGATTATGATAAAAAGCTGGCCATTGACGGTTGGTTCACACTGACTATGCCGGACTTCAACCAACGAAACCGTCACGTAGCCACTTACCTGATACAGAGTAGTATCTGGTGGATAGAATATGCGGGTATCAACGGAATCCGCCAGGATACACATCCTTACGCCGACTTTGAAATGATGGCGCATTGGCGCAAAGCGGCCAATGATGAATATCCTTCATTCAACATTGTCGGTGAGACATGGCTGGGCAGCAATGTACTGATCTCCTACTGGCAGAAAGACAGTAAACTTGCTTATCCGAAAAACAGTTATCTTCCTACTGTCATGGATTTCCCACTGATGGAAGAAATAAATAAAGCTTTCGACGAAGAAACCACCGAATGGAACGGAGGACTTTTCAGACTCTACGAATACCTCTCACAGGATATTGTCTACGCCGATCCAATGAGTCTGCTGACCTTCCTCGATAATCACGATACTTCCCGTTTCTACCGTTCGGAGGAAGATACCAAGAACCTGAACCGATATAAACAAGCCTTGACATTCTTACTGACTACCCGTGGAATTCCACAAATATATTATGGAACTGAAATCCTGATGGCAGCCGACAAAGCAAATGGAGACGGATTACTCCGATGTGACTTTCCGGGAGGTTGGCAGAATGACGCCAAAAACTGTTTTGAAGCAACCAACCGTACTCCGCAACAAAATGAAGCCTTCTCTTTTATGCAAAAACTGCTCCAATGGAGAAAAGGAAATGAAGTCATCGCCAAAGGCAAACTAAAACATTTCGCACCCAATAAAGGCATTTATGTTTATGAACGCAAATACGGTAACCAATCAGTCGTTGTCTTTCTGAATGGAAACGACCGGGAACAGACTATTGACTTACATCCTTATCAGGAAATACTCTCCACCTCGTCTGCTCATGATTTGCTCACAGACAAAAAGATTGAATTAAGAAATGAATTAACACTTCCAAGCCGTGGGATATACCTTTTAGCCTTCTAAGCAAGTTCACTACGACTTATATTTATCCAATGAAATCAGATAGATAAACAATTATAAAACAAGATACTAGCATTTATACAAACTTGTATTTTTATTCTAATCAAGCAAAAAAGTGAAGGTGGTTGCTACATTTGCAATATCCGAAACAAACAGGAATAGAAATATCGGTTAGCTTACAATTTAATACCATAAATAGAATGAAAAAGAAAAAGTTTTTTTCGATCATCGCATTCCTTTGCATCTCATTCATTGCGAATGCACAACAGAAACTGACCTCACCGGATGGCAATCTGGTTCTGACCTTTCAGGTTAACAAAGAAGGCGCACCAACCTACGACTTGACTTACAAAGGCAAGGTGGTAATTAAGCCGAGCACTCTCGGACTGGAATTGAAAAAAGAAGATAATACCAGAACCGACTTTGACTGGGTAGACCGCAGAGACCTCACCAAGCTCGATTCTAAATCCAATCTTTATAATGGCTTCAAGCTGAAAGATGCGCAAACGACTACCTTTGACGAAACCTGGCAACCAGTCTGGGGAGAAGAAAAGGAAATCCGCAATCAGTATAACGAACTGGCAGTCATTCTGTTTCAGCCAATGAACGACCGTTCCATCGTTGTTCGCTTCCGCCTGTTCAATGATGGTTTGGGATTCCGTTATGAATTTCCGCAACAGAAATCACTGAACTACTTCGTTATCAAGGAAGAACATTCCCAATTTGCCATGGCAGGCAACCATATCGCATACTGGATACCGGGCGATTACGACACTCAAGAGTACGACTACACCATCTCCCGTCTATCGGAAATCAGAGGTTTGATGCAACAGGCGATCACTCCAAATTCTTCTCAAACCCCATTTTCACCGACAGGTGTACAGACGGCACTGATGATGAAAACAGATGATGGTTTATACATCAATCTGCACGAAGCCGCTTTGATTGATTATTCTTGTATGCACCTCAATCTGGACGACAAAAACATGATATTCGAATCCTGGCTGACACCGGATGCAAAAGGGGATAAAGGTTACATGCAGACTCCGTGCAACTCTCCGTGGCGTACGATCATCGTCAGTGATGATGCACGTAACATTCTCGCCTCCCGCATCACCCTCAACCTGAACGAACCTTGTAAGATTGCAGACGCCGCCTCCTGGATTAAACCGGTGAAATATATAGGCGTATGGTGGGACATGATTACCGGAAAAGGTTCCTGGGCTTATACAGATGAACTGACCAGCGTGAAACTTGGCGTTACAGACTACTCCAAAACAAA
>ERZ780185.1333-NODE-1333-length-10802-cov-2.775844_pt1 | contig 10802 bp, 9 predicted proteins | sample MGYA00511365_ERZ780185 | MGnify/ENA primary metagenome ERZ780185 (study PRJEB29588, sample SAMEA2151606) | human gut metagenome | biome: human gut; feature: human-associated habitat; material: faeces | place: Denmark | collected 2008/2010 ...
CTACCGTTTCAACGAAAAACAGCTTGACATTGCCGACTGCAAAATCAGACAGCTTGAAACGCTCACAGATGACCTCTATGCAGAAGATTTTCAGGAGCTTATGTATATCTGCGAGCTTAAAGAAAGGCTTACGGTCTGCAAAAGCGTAATTGCTCACCTCAGAGCGAGAAAGGAAACACGCTGGCACAGCTTTGCCGAAAACCTTGACTATCCCGAAAAGGACGACAGGAACTTTAACAAGTATGTTAATTCCCGTCTTGAAAACGGCGAGATAAAAATTATTATTCGTGACCTTGTAACGGGAGGTGAAAAGTATGAGCATAGTAATTGACAAGTCCAAGTGCATAGGCTGCAAAAAGTGTCGCAATGTCTGCCCCGGAAGTCTTATCAAGACTGACGAAAACGGCAAAGCGTACATCAAATATCCCAAGGATTGCTGGGGCTGCACCTCCTGCATAAAAGAATGTCCCGCATATGCAATCAGCTTTTTCCTCGGTTCCGATATCGGCGGTATGGGCAGTAAGGTTCACACCGAAAAGAACGGAGATATCCTCTCGTGGTTAATTGAAAAACCGCATGGCGAGGTCATTAAGATTGATATAAATCAAAAAGAATCAAACAAATACTAAGGAAACACTTTGTAAGTATTTCCGTGAAAAGGAGATAAGGTATGAGTCAGCTTTCACATTTAGATGAGCTTGAAGCAGAAGCTATATACATAATCAGAGAAGTTGCGGCAGAGTGCGAAAAGCCTGTTATGCTCTACTCAATAGGCAAGGACAGCTCGGTTATGCTCCACCTTGCAATGAAGGCGTTTTATCCCGAAAAACCGCCGTTCCCGTTCCTCCACATTGACACAACATGGAAGTTCAGGGATATGATAAAATTCCGTGATGACACAGCAAAAAAGCTCGGAATTGAAATGCTCGTTTACACCAATGAAGAAGGTGTTAAAAAAGGCATCAACCCGTTTGATCACGGTGCGGCTTACACAGATATTATGAAAACACAGGCTCTCAAACAGGCACTCAACAAATACGGCTTTACTGCGGCATTCGGCGGCGGCAGACGAGATGAGGAAAAATCAAGAGCCAAGGAAAGAATTTTCTCTTTCAGAAATAAAGCACAGGCATGGGATCCTAAGAACCAGCGCCCCGAGATGTGGAAGCTTTACAACACAAAAATCAATAAGGGCGAAAGCATTCGTGTGTTCCCAATTTCCAACTGGACAGAAAAGGACATATGGCAGTACATTCAAAGGGAAAAAATTGACATCGTTCCGCTTTACTTTGCGGCAAAAAGACCTGTTGTTTACCGTGACGGCAACATTATTATGGTTGATGATGATCGTTTTCCGCTCAAAGAGGGCGAAGTACCCGAATTGAAATCGGTTCGTTTCAGAACACTCGGCTGTTATCCTCTTACAGGCGGCATAGAGTCAACTGCAACAACTCTTGATGAAATTATTGACGAAACCCTCAGCTCCGTTTCTTCGGAGCGTACCTCCAGAGTAATTGACAACGAGGCACAGGGCAGTATGGAACGCAGAAAAAGGGAGGGTTACTTCTGATGAAAGGTTTACTTAAATTTATTACCTGCGGCAGTGTTGATGACGGTAAATCAACACTCATAGGTCACATACTTTATGACGCAAAGCTTATTTATGCCGATCAGGAAAAGGCTCTTGAGCTTGACAGTAAGGTCGGCAGTCGCAGCGGTGACATTGACTATTCGCTTTTGCTTGACGGTCTTATGGCTGAGCGTGAGCAGGGCATCACAATTGATGTTGCTTATCGCTATTTCACAACCGACAACCGCAGTTTTATCGTTGCCGACACACCAGGTCACGAGGAATATACAAGAAACATGGCTGTAGGCGCATCTTTTGCAGACCTCGCAGTTATCCTCATTGACGCATCACAGGGCGTTCTTGTTCAGACAAGACGGCACGCAAGAATCTGTAAGCTTATGGGTATAAGACATTTTGTCTTTGCCGTTAATAAGATGGATTTGGTAAAGTACAGCAAGTCACGCTTTGACGAAATCGTAAAGCAGATTGAAGAACTTAAAAACGAGCTTTTACTTGACGATATCTACATCATTCCGCTTTCCGCAACAGAGGGCGACAATGTTACCGTAAAGTCCGAAAACATTCCGTGGTACAACGGTGTTCCGCTCCTTCAGTATCTTGAAACAGTTGATGTTGATTCCTCGGAGGAGGAAGAAGGATTCTATCTTCCTGTTCAGCGAGTTTGCCGTCCCGACCACACATTCAGAGGTTTTCAGGGACAGATTGAGTCGGGCAGTATCAGCGTAGGCGATGAAATCGTAACACTCCCGAGCAATGAAAAGGCTCATGTAAAGCAGATTCTTATGACAGATAAGGATGTTAAAACCGCTTTCAAGGGACAGCCCGTTACAATCACACTTGACAAGGAAGTTGATGTATCCCGTGGCTGTGTAATAACAAAGGACACAAATCTTGCATCCTATCAGGAGCTTACAGCGTCAATTCTCTGGATGGATGACGAACAGCTTACAGCCGGCAAGGATTACCTTGTAAAGCTCGGCACAAAGACTATTTCGGGTATTGTTTCCGAAATCAAGTACGCTGTTGATGTGAACACAGGTGAGCATATTCCAGCCGATTCACTCACAAAGAACGGAATCGCAGTCTGCACAATTCTGCTTGCAGAGCCGATTGCGGTTGACCTTTTCTCAAAGCATAAAACACTCGGTGAGCTTATTTTGATTGACCGTGTGTCAAATATGACATCAGCCTGCGGTGTTGTTGATTCGGTTGAAGAAAAAGCCGATGATGCAAAAAAGGCGTCATTTGTACTCGGCTCACTTGAGGCAAGAGGTGATATCTTTGAAGAGTTTTTCTACGACACTTCAAGCCTTAATGTTCTCAAATATCAGCCTGTCAAGGAAACCTATACAAAGGGGGACACAATCCCTGTTGAGGGCGAAAGCTATAAGTATCCCGACAGCTTTGATATTATAGTTCTTCGTGACAGCGTTGCCGTAAAGGTTCGTGACCGTAAGATTACCGATATCGTTCCGACATCGGAGTACAGCTACGGCGGTGTTCCTGTTGTAAACGGCAGAGGCTTTGAGGTTCTTGCCGACAGCAACAAAAAAATTCAGCAGTTTCTTTCCGAGTATTCAAATCTTAAAAGCATCAACGATGCGAATTTCTTTGCAAAGTGGGTTAAGTTCGATACCTACAGAAAAATTGCAATTCAAAACAGATAACAGGTTTATTCATTTTAACTCATTCGCAGAGGGCATTGTCATTTGGCAATGTCCTTTGTGATTTTATGACTTTCTTGCCGAAAAACTGACCTTGCTGCCAAATTGTTGCATTTATAATTTTTATTCTGTATAGTGTACTCAACAAGTAAATTTTAAGGAGTGCTTACAAATGAGCAAAACAGCGGCGGTATTAATCACATTTTTTCTCGGTGAACTCGGTGTTCACAGATTTATGACAGGCAAAATCGGAACAGGTATCATCTGGCTTTTAACTTGCGGTGTTTTCGGTATCGGTTGGCTTGTTGATTTTATTATGGTTCTTACAGGCAAATTCACGGACAAAAACGGAAATGTCTGGGGTGCTAACTAATCTGAAAGGAAGTTACTATGGCATTCGGAATTAAAACCAAAAACATTAAGACACAAAATTCTTATACGATTGAGAGCTTTTTTGATGCAATCAAAGACAAAGAGTTTACGGCAGGAACTCCGTCACTTACAAAGCATGGAATGGCTACCGTAATAACATTTCCAGCTCTCGACAGTCAGAATCAGGTGTGGATTATGAAAAGCGGTTTCGGCAAGGAAACGCAGAAATTTTCAATTCAAAAGTCCACTCAGGCGGGTATGGACAATGTAGCCAAAAATGCGGCATTGGATTCAATCACAGGCGGGCTTTTCAGCGTTGGCGGAATGGTCAGCGAAAACACAAAAAAGTGTGAAAAACTTGTTGATGCAACCGCAAAAGAACTTTCAGAAATGAATCTGTAACCAAAGTCGGCACGATTTTCGTGTCGATTTTTTCTTGCCAAAAACTGCTTTTAACGGTACAATTAGGTGGGGTGAGATTATGTTTTTTAACGATTATTACAATTCTCCGATTGGCAATATAACTATGGCATCTGACGGTGAGAGCCTTTGCGGTTTGTGGTTTGATGGACAAAAGTACTTTGCGTCAACCGTAAAAGGTGAAACTGAGGATAAAACCATGCCTGTTTTTGAACAGACAAAAAAGTGGCTTGACATATATTTTTCGGGCAACGAACCCGATTTTATGCCCAAACTTTCGCTTAACGGCTCAGAATTTCGCAAGGCTGTGTGGGATATTCTCCTGACAATTCCCTACGGCTCAGTTATGACCTATGGTGAAATTGCAAAAATTTTGGCAAAACAGCGTGGCGTTGCCAAGATGTCCGCACAGGCGGTCGGTGGTGCTGTGGGACACAATCCCGTTTCAATAATCGTGCCGTGTCACCGTGTTGTCGGGACAAACGGAAACCTTACGGGTTATGCGGGCGGCATAGACAAAAAAATCAGCCTTCTCAAAATTGAAAAGACTGATGTTAAAAAGCTTATTCAAAAATTCCCGAAAAGAATTAACTGAAATTATTAATTACCCAACCCGTGGTTATTGCAAGTCTGTCATCCGACAGGCTTGTTTCAATTTTACCGCCGTTTTTTTCGGCAAGATTTTTCAAAGTTTTATACGCAAAGCTGTGGTACAGAACATTGTTCTGTGCCTTTTTTATTTCATTTTCAATCGGAAAGCTTATGCAGCAAAAGAGAAATCCAGCCCTTGTTTCTGCTTTTAAGGCGATAATTTGTTTTCCGTTTCCGCAAAATTCCTTTACATTTTCAAACGCAATGTCAATCATATTGTTAAACAAAACGCAGATTTCAAGGTTGTCGGCAGGCACATTTGCAAGCGAACTCTCAAAAGTGATTTTAATATTTTCATCTGCATTTTTCTGCTTATCGCTTAAAATCGCATCAGTAAGGTCATTGCCCGTGTTGTACAAAATCTGAAATGAGCTTATAATCTCGCTGTCATATTTTTGCAGGAGAGGAAGAACCTCATCATATTTCCGACTGTTGATAAGCGATTTTAATCCGATAGAAAGATCGTTATAATCATGCCTGATTTTTCTCAGTTCATATCCCGAAGTCGTAATGCTCTTGTAATAATTAATCTGTGCGTTAAGCTGTCTTTCGTAGATGTCATTCTCGTGCATATACTGGCTCTTTTTAATCTGATTGTACAAAAGAATCGGTATTGAAAATGAGAACACCACCGACACAATCATTGTCAAAATTTTAAGTGTAGCCGTTCTGTAATCCGATGACGGAATTATGTAATGTGCCCCGAAGGTCGCCATACTACCGCCGATATAGAGGAAAATCAAAATCATAATTATTGTAGGTTTGGTAATTGACTCAACCACAAGCTTGGTCTTGATTTTCAGAGGACTTGACAGCAGTACAAATATTCCCAAAACAATAAGATTTGAAATAAGTTCAAAGACGGTAGAACTTTGAATGGTTAATTTTATATGTAAAATTGAACATAATAATTGATATATGGTATAGATAAAAAATGTTAATCCCGAAAAGAACAGAGAAGAGAATATCAACATCATCTTTTTGTTGTATTCCAGTGAAATCGGAAGAAATGTCAATGCAACAAAATGCAAAACCGGCAGAATTACATACCGTTGGTCGCTTTTTATAAAGCAGGCAAACGATGCCGTTGAAATTATAAAAATCAATGACAGGACAAAATACAGTTTGTACTTGGTAATAGAGAATATTTTTGAAGTAAAATAGAAAATTGCCACAAGCCCTATTATAAGCTCCGCATAGCTGTAAAATAGCATTAAATTATAACCTCACATAATTTTTTTTAAGAAAATTCATATATGATGTCTGAAACGACTTTTGATAATTTTTGCTGAGAAAAGCCGATTCTCCGTTGCTCAGATACACTGTATCGGAAGAATACGATTTTATATAGTGAAGATTTACCACAAAAGCACGGTGGGTTTTCACAAAACAGTATGCAGGCAACAGCTTTGTAACCCCTGCAAGTGTTTTTGAACAGTGCATAATCTTATCGCTTAAATGAATGTTTGAATACTTTCCGTCGGCTTCAATATAACATATTTCGTTGGAGTTTATTTTTTTTAATTCTTTATTTTGAATGATGGTTATCGGATAATTTGCATCTACAATTTTTATATAATCGTCAATTGCCTTGAAAAATTTTGATTTGTCAATCGGCTTTAAAAGAAACCTGAATGTGTTCACTTCAAATGCGTCAATCATAAAATTCGGATAGGATGTCAGAAAAATTATGGAAGAAAGCACATTTCGCTTTCTCAGCTCTTTTGCAACGGTCAGTCCGTTTGTACTGCCAAGCTGATAATCAAGCACAATTATGTCGTAGTTTTTTTCGGAATTTAAAAGTTCTTCTCCGCTTTCAAATTCATCAATATCAATAGTTATACGATTATCCTTTGCATATTCCAAAAGCAGTTTTTTAATTTCTTTGGTTATATATTTATCATCGTCACATAAAGCCGCAAACACATCTTCACCCTCTTACTCCAAAAATAGAATATCTTGCTCCAGACTGTATTTATTTTGCTCTTTCTATCTGCTATTGTGAATTTAACAACAGAATAAAGGGGGAGCAAAAAGTGTTTGGTACTATCTTCAGATGGATCTTCGGTTGGCTCTAATGCTCAAAAATAAAAGGCAATCATTAGATTGCTTTTTATTTGCAAAGTAATTTCACTCCCGAAAACCGCACTTTTGCTCCTGTTATATAATAAATTATAATATTTTTGCACCTTATTGTCAATATATGGCATTGCCGTTGCTGAAATTTATTATATTATTTTCAGAATATTGTATGCAGTGTTCCTTTCACTCCCAAAAACCGCTCTTTTACTCCAAGGTATATTTATTTTCGACTTTGAATATTTAAAATGTAGACAGAGATTATTATTGAAATCTTGTTTATTAATTTTACAGTAAGTGCATAATTTGACAAGCATTTAACTTTACCGTCCTTGTCCTGTTTTTTGCAGAGCAGGGGCGGTGCTTTTTATGCTTGCAGTTATTATAGAATATAAAAAGAATATAAAAACAGCGGACAGTCCATTAATTCGGAATGTCCGCTGTTTTGCCTTTTATTATGACTTGATGTTGTATTATTAATCGAAGAAGCCAAGACCTCTTAATGCATTGATGAATCGTTTCATATAGTCAAGCGAGGTAACGGGCCACACAAATCCCATTCTGTAAAGAACCTGCATTGTATATGTGTTGCTCTTGCCGACTGTAAATGTCTTTTGACCGTGAGCCATGTTCTGATATGCAATCATACTCGAAAGAATCTTTGCTTTTTCGGGATCCTGCTCGGCTCTGTCAAGTGCAATCATATATTCCTCATATTCTGCACCTTCTGAGTGAAGTCCGATTTTGTTCATCTCGGTGTAGAGGTCGCCCATAATGAGAGTATGGTTGTTGAACGGGTGGAACACGGTGCAATCCTTCGGAGCCTGTGCAAGCAGAAGAATTGCTTTTGCCACAAAATCAATCGGAGAAAGCTCAAACGGCATTTCCATTGCTTCGTACGGATATTTGCCGATAAGGAGCGTAGATTTGAGTCTGCCCATAAATGTGTTGGTGGTGAAATTAATCTGATATTCACCGTCGCTGTTTCTTGCGGCAAGTGTGCCTACACGCATAATCTTTGCGTTAAAGCCCTTTGAAACCTCTTCAAGAATCGCCCTTTCCGCAAGGAACTTTGACAGGGTGTACTTTGAACCCTCATGCTGACCAAAGTAAAGCTGATTTTCTTTGAGCTTGTCAACAGAACCTTGTTCGCCCACAAACATACCGCCTACGCTCATTGTTGACACATGAACAAGTCTTGCATTAGCCTTTTTGCAGAAGTCAAGCACATTGAGAGTACCGTAAAGGTTTACATCTTCAATGTCTGTACCCTTTGAAAAGTGCTTAACATTTGCGGCACAGTTGATGACCGTGTTAATGTCCTTGTCAATAAATTTATCGAATGATTCACGGTTTGTAACATCACCGCTGATAACGGTAACTCTGTCGGGATATCTTTCTTTCAGACTTTCTTCAAAGTAGTAATAGTAGATTGAGTTCATTCTGTTTTCGGCAGGATTATTGTTTTTGTCACGAATCATGCAGTAAACCTTGCCGTTATACTTGTGAAGAAGTTCGTAGAGAATGTGTACTCCGAGGAAGCCGGCAGAGCCTGTCAGAAGAACATTGCCGAGTTTTTGAAGCTCACCGTTTTTAAATGTATCAATATTATTCTTTTCAAGAACTTTATTGATATTTGTATAATCGTAGTCCGAAAGATTTTCAAGGTCATCTTCGGCTGAATCATCCTTGCTCACAAATTTTGCAAGAGTCTGCGGAGTAGGATTTGCAAAAATGTCGCTGTATGCAACCTCAATGTTTTTCTTTGATGCGGAGATTACAATTCTTGTTGCTGTAAGTGATGTTCCGCCGAGGTCAAAGAAGTTATCGTCTGCAAAAACATTGTCAAGTTCAAGAATTTCTGCAAAGATGTCGCAGAATGTTTTTTCAAGTTCATTCTTCGGCAACCGACCTCTTTCGGATTTGTTGCTCTTAGGTTCGGGAAGAACCTTTGTGTTGACCTTGCCGTTTGGTGTGAGAGGCATTTCGTCAAGCTGAACATATGCGCTCGGAACCATATAATCCGTGAGAGATTTTGCAAGCTCAGACTTAATTTCATTTGGCTCAATCTGTCTGTCGGCTGTATAGTAAACGCAGATTGCGTCAGCCTTGCCGACCTTTCTGATGAGAGCAATTCCGCTCTTGAATCCGTGAAAACAGCTTTGCTTTTTTCAACAAATTCAAGTGAGGTGATGTCCTCAATTTCAATGCCGAGTGCAAGAGTTTTTACAAACATACCAAAGCAGTTTGTAAGCCGCATATCGCTTCTGCCGTTGCTGATTGTGCTGATGTAAACATTTCTGCTGTTCACAAATCTTGAAACAGCGTAGAATGTGCCGGCAAGGAAAAGGTGGGCCGGAGTGATTCCGTGCTGTGAACAGAAGTTTTCAACCCTTGCCATATCAACGGGGGCTGCCTGAGATGCAAGAGCACCGTTCTCTGCATGACCTCTGAGGTCAGCCGTGATTTCGCTTGCAGATTCAAAATTTTTCATCATATTGTCGAAGAACTTTTCAGCATTTCTAAATTCATCACTGCTTTCAGCCTTAATTTCATTCTCTGCATAATCAAAGTAGGTGTAGCTTTCAGGCTCAATATTACCTCCCTCATACAGCGTTTTAAGCTGTTCAAAGAAAAGTGCAACGGACGCACCGTCAAAGATAAGGTGGTGGAAATCCGAAAGCAGATATACCGCCTTTTCGGTTTCTGCAACCGAGATTCTGAACAGCGGTGCTTTCATAAGATTGTGCGGTTTTACAAAATCCTTTTTGTAGGCTTCAAGCTGTTCTTCCGTAAGCTTTTCAACGGGAACATTCGGTTTTGCAGAGTCAACATATGCCTGCTCAATATCATCGTTTTCAAGTGAAAGGTGAGTCATAATATATGGGTGAGCCTTGATTACCTTTACAACGCAGTCGGCAAGCTTTTGTGCATCGACTGATTTTGAAAATGTGAGAATTGACGGAATATTGTAAAGTGTGCTGTATGGATTTTTCATACAGTCAATATACACGCCGAGCTGAGTTTTTGAAAGGGGATAGAGAGCCTTATGTTCTTTCTTTTCTTCTTTTTTGACAGTTTGCGGATTTGCCGTACCGCTGAACATAAACTCCTGAAGTTCGTCCTCAATCGAAAGAACCGAACAGCCCTTCATCATCTTTTTAACCTGTGCCTCAAAGCCGAATGCCTTGTTGAGTTCAACTGCAAGCTTGATAACCGAAAGCGAGGTCATACCTGCGTTGATGAGATTTTCGGAAATATCAAAATCGCTGTGTCCGATAATCCTTTCGATAATTGCGGAAATTTTCTTTTCAAGGAATGTCAGTTCCCTCGGAGCGGAATTTTTCTTTTTTGAAGATTCTGCCTTGATTTCGGGAAGCTTGCGCTTGTCAACCTTGCCGTTTACATTGAGCGGAATTTTGTCAATCTGCATCGTAGCGGCGGGTACCATATACGGCGGCTTGTGTTCAAGAATAAATTCGTTGAGCTTTTGAATGTCAATTTTTCTGTCGGCAACAATGTATGCGTTAATGCATTGTCCGCCGCCATCAAGCTTTCTTGCGATTACAGCTGTGTTTGTAATGCCGTCATATTTGCGGATAATCTTGTCAACCTCGGAAAGCTCAATGCGGAATCCTCTGATTTTAACCTGACCGTCATTTCGTCCGATAAAATCAACCTTGCCCTCATCTGTAAGGCGAACAATGTCGCCTGTGTGATAAAGCCTTTCGTAACCGTTTTCATTGCAATACGGGTTCTTTTCGTATGCTTTTGCAGTCTGTTCGGGACGGTTAAGATAACCTCTTGAAACCTGCTGACCTGATGCGCATAGCTCCCCCAAAGCCCCTGTCGGAAGCCGTCTGCCGTATTTGTCTGTTACATAAAGCTTGATATTGTCAAGAGCCTTGCCGACAGGAATTCTGTGGTAGAGCTTGTCAACGGGCTGTGTTGTGATGTAAACCGTACATTCTGTCGGACCGTAACCGTTTATGAGTTCAAAATTCTTTGGCGGTTCAAGGGGAACA
>ERZ780185.1337-NODE-1337-length-10769-cov-1.882117_pt1 | contig 10769 bp, 9 predicted proteins | sample MGYA00511365_ERZ780185 | MGnify/ENA primary metagenome ERZ780185 (study PRJEB29588, sample SAMEA2151606) | human gut metagenome | biome: human gut; feature: human-associated habitat; material: faeces | place: Denmark | collected 2008/2010 ...
TCTTGTGGATGCGGTTCATGCTCTGGTAGGTGGCGAAATCCCACAGGAACCGGCTTACCGAAGTACGGCAGAAATACAGGTATCAAAAGAGCCGGAAAAGAAAACATTCGCTCTCCCCTGGGCCAGACGTTGCGCGACCGCTGCGGTCTTCTATTTGCAGAAACGGGGGATCAGCTCAGAAGTCATTCGCCAGTGTTTACAAGCCGGGATTTTTTACGAAGCCCGGTATCATGGAGAACCGGTTTGTGTGTTTGTTGGGAAAGATGATTCCGGGAAAGCGAAGTTTGCCTGTATGCGCAGTATCAGCGGCAATCTCAAAAAGGATGTCTATGGCAGCGACAAAGGATATAACTTTTGTTATCCCCCGCAAAGTCCGGGCAGCCGGCATGTGGCAGTCTTTGAAGCTCCTATTGATGCGCTTTCCCATGCGACACTTCAAGAGCTGGAGGGATGGAAATGGAATGGTTATCGCTTGTCTTTGGGCGGTACTTCCCATGTGGCGCTGACTTCTTTCCTGGAACGCCACCCGGAGATACGGCGTGTTACCCTTTATATGGACCACGACCTTGCCGGATTTGTCAATGCCCGGAAAATCAAGACCATGCTTCACGAGGATAAACGTTTCCGTCATATCCGGGTAAGTGTCAACCCTCCCCGGATGGGAAAAGATTACAATGAGAAATTGCTGCTGGTTCGGGAACAACTGCAAACCAGCCAGCACCAACGCCGCCCAAAAGAGGCGGCTGTTTCAATTTAGGGAGGATTTCAACATGAATGGATCTCAACATATCTGCTTTACAGACAGCGCCGGAAAAGCGCTGTTTTCCATTCCCGACAATGGTTTACTCTGCCTGTTCTATGGAAACGGGGACAGGCACTTTGCTGTTTGTCATCGTCTGGATGACACCCATGCAGAAATTGACGGGGTAAATTATTCGATGCCGGACTTTGCCAAAAGGATGAAACACAACCAGATCAGCTTTGCCCCGGCATAAGGCTGGAAAACAAATAACAGGAGGATTTGAAAATGAAAAAAATTGAAAATACCGCTTTGCAGATGATTGCCGAGGCTTCCCGGTGTCCAGACTACGGCCCCGATATGGTTAAATCGCTGATGAAAAAGCTGGACATGAACGAAAAGGGCTTTGCGCTTTTGATGAATGTTGCCCCATCCACAGTGCGTCTTTGGACCAGCGGAGCTGCACAGCCTTGCGGCACAGCAAAACGCCTCATGCAGATTTATGAAACCGGTCCGGAGATTGTCGGCAAGATTGCCGGCGGGCAGCTACCGGCAGATGGGAGGGATTGATTAAATGGCGGGGACAGATAGCCAGCCGTTTGCGGAAAATGAGCAGGTCAAAGAACTGCTTGCTCTCCTAAAAGACAACAACACACCGGGATATGAAGAATTGAACAATGAACCGCTCCCGCAGATTCATTTGATCCGCGATACAGACTTATCCGTCTTTGCGTATGAGCTCCATATTTTTGCCGGAGATTTTCTTAGAGAATGCGAATTCAATATGCGTTCTCTGGCAACAAATACCGGGGCTGATTCCATTGCTATCATGGGGAAAAATCACATGTGGCTTTCCGACACCTTGTTTGCTTATTGTTCTACGGCGGATCTTCATCAAATGATCTTAACAACGGAGTTCATCGGAGCGAGGGCTTTCCTGTTTCATACGGATCGCAGAGAGGGCGGTCACTTGTACGGGGATGTCCTGATGATGGATTTAGACACGCTGCGGCAGGATATAAAAAGAAATATCCTCTATCCTTGCGGCGTCAATATCGAACGCAAAGATGGTTCAGCGGCTACGGTCAGCCTGAAAGAATGGACTGAAATGGAGCTTTACGAAAAAGATGCTCTGAAAAGCTGGGGATTTTCTTATGCCCCGAATCAAGTTACGGAATGGCAGTACCACTATTCCACGATGTTCAGACAGTGGATGGATCAGGCATTTCGTTATATGCCCCAGGATTTAGAAGAACGCCTGAATATGCAATATATGGAGGCAGCCCAGAACCCGGATATGGATAAGTACCGCATACCACAGGGAACGGCAAAACAGATGCTTCTTTATGACGAAGCCCCTGTGTATCGCCTTCTTCCATCCGGTTCGGAGAAAATTGCGCCCATCGCGGCAATCTCTACGGGCCTGTGGTATGAAAATTACCGGGAGTTTGCCATTGCACCGGAGGATTTAGGCGCTCTGGACAAACTGATCCGCAGGGAAACTGACCGGCTCACAGGAAACCTCCCACAACTTCACAAAAACGAAGAACGCCGCCCTGCCCCGGAGCGATAAGAATTTTACACTGACTGGAGGTGATGAAGATTGGCAGGAGTGCATGAAGATTTCGGTGAAAAGATCGGCGGTGCGAAAAAAGACCTGTGGAAAGACCGCGGGCTGTATGCAGATGATCTGGAAGCCATGAATGAGCGCGAAGCCGAAAAATTTGTGAAAAAGGATAATGTTTGGAAAAAGCCGGACTATGCAGCCATGCTGGAGGAAGGGATTCCTCTTGGCGTGGTCTATTTTATTAAAAAAGCAAGAGACGGCTTAAACGCTTCCCCTCAGTATTACCGCACGGATGACACCCCGGAAAAACGGACCGCGAGACAAAAGGAATATATAAAAACAGTCCGGGAATTGCAGACAGTGCTTTCAGATGTCCGTACTGTGGAGGATGCTGTGAGAGCCTATGACCGCTTTTTCGTTGACAATGGATATTTAGAAAAGGTACAGGGCTGGGGAAGCGGAATCCATTACCGGGCAACGAAAAAGGGACAGGACAATCCCGTGATCACAAACAAATTGTCCAATACCATGCTGATTCGCTCGGCTGAATATTTTGAGCGCAACTTTACTCAGAAAGCAAAAAAGGAACAGTTTTGTGTTTCCAAAGAGCAGAAAATACCGAAAGGTTATGCGATCCACTTCAACGACGGGAAACAGACCTATTCTAAAAATGGGGACTGGAAACCCGGTACCTACTATGTGACAAAAGGCTATTCGATCCTGCGGACCAATTTTGAGACCAAAGAAGCTGCCCTGAAATGGGTGCAGGAACTTGCCAAAGGCAGGAACAAAAACGGAAAGATCCGGTTTGTCCCTCCCCAGCTCGCCCATGTCAAACGTACCGGGCCGGATTACCGGAATGGTGTGGAGATCACCGGACAGCATTATCTTGATACATTTGGGTTCCGCGGCGGCGAGTTTGGAAACTGGATGAACCAGAACGACCGTCAGACCTCCCTTAACATGGGATTTGAAGCACTAAAGGATCTGGCGTCAGCCCTTAAGATCAGCGATAAAGATATTGCTTATCAGGGTACGCTTGCTATCGCTTTTGGTGCAAGAGGCAGCGGCAATGCTGCAGCTCATTATGAACCTTTGCGTACAGTCATCAATCTTACGAAAATGCACGGGGCCGGTTCCCTGGCACATGAATGGTGGCATGGACTTGACGATTATCTTGGTACAAAGATGAGAGCAAAAGGGATGCTGTCAGAACAGCCCCACCTCTATGCGCCGTTCCAAAAACTCATTGACACCATGAAGTATAAACCGGAAACACCGGAACAGGCAGCAAAGCGCACGGAAGCACAAACAGAACGCACCCGGAAAAATGCGGCAAGCTGGCTGGATTCCTCGGTTCTTGCCTCCCTGAAACGGTATGGCAATGAGGAACAGATGGAAACCTACGCAGTCTTGCGGGAAGCATTTTTGTCCGGCGAACCCGGCTCTGTGGAACAGATCAGCGCATTTAAGAAGAATGTTACCGGCCGGGTAATTCCCAAAAGTGAACGGGAACGGCTGGAAATTTTTGAGCGTATGCTTTCCGGGATGCAGGCGCAGGAAGCTCCGCAGATTGGACGGACGGAAACTGATTTTTACCGTAATTCGGTACGCATGGGAAAAGAATGTGAAAAAGACGGCGGTTATTGGGACAGCAATGTGGAAATGACAGCCAGAGCCTTTGCCTGTTATATCAAGGACAAACTGCCCTACACATCGGATTATCTGGCAGGCCATGCCGACTGTGCCCTTACCCTGGTTTCCGGTAAAGACGGAGAAATGGAGGTATTGAAAGCCTTCCCTGTGGGGGAAGAACGCCGTGCGATCAACGCTGTTTTTGACGAGATCATTCAGGATTTGAAACGGGAACAGCTATTGACCCATGCCGATGTAACGTTTCCCCTCTCTGTTTCTGAACTTCGTGAGGCAGCGGACGGTCAGCTATCCATGTTCGGCGTCGGCCGTCCTTCCGTGATGGATCAGCTTGCGGCAAACAGGCCGGCAGATAAAAAATCACCGGCACAGACGTTTTCCAGAAAAAACCACGAGCCGGAAATATAGCAGGAGGTGAACAGCATTTTGGAAGAAAACAGGGATTACCATGCCTACCGGTATGGCGACCACTTGACGCCGGGATCAGAGCTTAAAATTGAGCACAGCGTAGTTTGTGAAAATGTGGATATTTCTACACTGATCACAATGGGAACAGATAGCCTGGAAGCCATGCGCCAGGGAAGTATCGACGGGGAGCAGAAAGCCTATGAAATCGTGGTGGCTGCTGCAAAACAATGGGAACAGCAGGCAGCGGCAACACAGACGATCAACCGGGCTTTGGAATATCTTCGTACACCGGAGATTGAACATACCGGCAACCAGTGGAAAGACACCGATAACTGGAGGGCGGATCAGAAAATCAGCAACCGGGTCTATCAGATGACCTGCAGTATTTGGGAAGATACGAAATATGACCGGGAAACCAAACAGAGTGTTCCGATTGCCTGGTATGTGACATGGGAAGTCCGTATTCATTCCCCGAAGCAGGGATATGGAGCAAAGATTGCCGGACAAAACCAGAAACGATATACAGATAAGAACGCAGCCATAAAATACCTGGACGGGCGAAAGAAAGCCTATTCCCATTTATTCACGGAAATTTCCCCGCCGATCCCGAAAGAATATGAGCACCATTTTATGGTTCACGGTACTCTTTTACCTGGCTATACGGTTGAAGGACTGGAACAGGCCAAAACGGAACATGCCGCCGCCGAGGTTTCGGAGGGCGGTATTTTTACACCCGAAAACCAGGAGAAGCCTTCCGTCCTGGGGAAGCTCTCTGTGGCAAAAACTCAGGAAAAAACGCCAACCACTCCCGGTACGGCAATGAAAAAGAAGGAGGATATACAATTATGAAAGTGTTAATGGTAGAGCCGGGCAAGTCCCCTTATGCTGCGGAGATCGAAAGTGGTCTGAAATCCTTGCAGGCGGCAGTGGGCGGAGATATTCAAGCGGTCTATCCGTATGAGGACCCGGTGGCTCTGATCTGCAATGAAGAAGGCAAGCTGATGGGGCTGCCTTTGAACCGAGCTCTCTTTGACGATGACGGCCACATCTATGATATTGTGTCCGGGAATTTTCTGATCGTTGGTCTTGGCGAGGAAAATTTTACAGACCTTTCCCCGGATCTGATGGAGAAATATGGGGAGCAGTTTAAGTACCCTGAAAAATTTGCAAGGATTGCCGGCGAGATCATTGCAGTCAAGCAGCCTGCAACCAATGAGCACCGGGAAAAACCGATGATGCACCATTCCGGCCCGGATTTGTAGAAAGAAAGGAGCCAATTATGTTAATGGCAGTAAATGAACCTTATGCCCTTATGGTGCAGCCGGACGATATTCTGATCTCTCCCCGTGAGGTAGATGAACATTTTGGGACGATGGTATGCTTCCATCCCCGCTATGCGCTGGGCGACCATCACAACTATATGGACAAAGACGACTTCCTGCGGGAAATGTATTTAGATACCGTAGGACATGATGAAGCCGGCATGAAACGCTATGAACGGATGGTAAACATTGTAAGCAGCCGTTTCCGGCATGGACCAAAGACAGAGGAACGGGCGATCGATGAAGCAATGCAGAAAGTAATTTCGGAAAAGTATCTGATGCTCCCCCTCTATCTCTACGACCACTCCGGTCTTGCCATGAGTACAGAAAGTTTCTCAGGCAGGGCTCCTCATGCAGAATGTGACAGCGGACAGGTCGGCTGGATCTATGTTTCCAAAGAAGATGCCCTAAAGGAATTTGACGCTGACAAGATGACCGGCGCCATCCGGCAGAAAGCGGACGCACTGATGCGCAGCGAAGTCGCTGCTTACGATTCCTATCTGCGCGGCGAATGTTATGGGTTTGAGCTTTATAAAAACGGGGAGCTGTCGGATAGCTGCTGGGGCTTTATGGGTAACTTTTCCGATGTGTTGAAAGATATGGCGGCATACCTCCCGGATGAGTGCAAAGGGATGGTCGATCATCTGGAGGAACAGGAACGCCCGGCTACGATCATCAAGACGCTTTTGAAACATGCTAAAATTCAGGTCGATCAGGCAGCAAAAGCCTTTGAACACGCTTCCCGACAGCAGGTTCTTGGGGAAAGCCGGTAAAAAGTTATTTCCATATTATAAATACCGATTTTATCAGAAAGGAGGATGCTCTTGCAGGAAGATCTCGAACAACGAACGGTTTCTGTTTCTATACAGGCAGCAAAACTGTCAGGGCGGGTACTGCGTGCGGCTATTGCTGCGGTACTCCAAAAGATGGAACAGGAACGCACAATGCCAAAAGTCGGGCGCAACAGCATGAAGCGGCTGACTTATAAAGACCCCGGAGCCAATACCATTGAAGTTTCAGGGCGAATCCGCTCTTTTGAACGGTATGCCAGAAAACATCAGGTACGCTACCATATAGAAAAGGAACTTGGGACCGATCCCCCAAAATGGACGGTATATTTCAAGGCAAACCAGGCGGATGCACTGACGGCAGCTTTTAAGGAATATACAAAGAAAGACCTTACACGCAGCACCAGACCGTCGCTGCTTATACAGCTTCATAAGTTCAAAGAACTGGCACAGTCGCTTGGCCGTGACCGTGTAAAGAACAAAGAACACGGAGGACCGGAACGATGAAGATTGATGCAGAAACATTGAAAAAACAGGTCATTCTCCATCTGCCTTATGTTCTGTTCCTTCTGGTATTTGCCAAGCTGGGCGAAGCGGTGCGGCTGGCTCCCGGAGCAGACGCTTCCCAAAAGCTGTTAGGACTGTCCGAAGGCTTTGCCCTTGCGTTTCAGAGTATGTGGCCGGGGGCGGCAATGGACTGGCTGATCGGTTTATGCGGTGCAGCCATTATGCGGCTGGCAGTCTATCTTAGAGGGAAAGACGCTAAGAAATACCGCAAAAATGTGGAATACGGTTCAGCTCGTTGGGGAAATAAAGCCGATATTGCCCCGTTTATGGACCCAAAGCCGGAAAACAATATCATTCTTACCCAAAGTGAAGGACTGATGTTAAACGGAAGGCCCAAAAATCCGGCCAATGCAAGAAATAAAAATGTACTGGTAGTCGGAGGATCAGGTTCGGGAAAAACGCGCTTTTTCATCAAGCCCAATCTGATGCAAATGCACAGTTCCTACGTCGTCACCGATCCGAAAGGTACAGTCCTTGTGGAATGCGGAAAGATGTTGCAGCGAGGCACACCAAAGCTGGACAAGGACGGAAAGCCTGTGCGGAATGAAAAAGGAAAGATCATCTATGAGCCCTATAAAATACGGGTATTCAATACGATCAATTTTCAGAAAAGTATGCACTTTAACCCATTCGCCTACATTCATTCCGAGAAAGATATTTTGAAAATCGTCACGACTCTGATCTCCAATACCAAAGGCGAAGGCAAGGCCGGAGACGATTTCTGGGTAAGTGCGACTCGTTCGCAGACGGTAAAAAGTCTGCGCACGAGCAACGGTTTTCCGTTGTTCGGAGAACTGGTAGTTTGATAGGTGGAATGACGGGGTAACGCCCTGAAACGCCTACCCTTGATGGGCGTGCATTAGCTGTAATGGCTGGTGTACGAAGCCCCATGACAAAGGCTGAGAGTAACCGTAACCACTGCCTAAAGTGGTCGAAAGCGGTCTGGAGGCAGACTGTGTTACCTATAAGCCGAGAGTCTATAAGATACCTATGGTTAGAATGTTCGCTTTGGCGGGCGGACTGACGAACCTGCGAATGTACAGGTCTAAAAGAAGACCACGCAGAAATGTGTGGGTGCGTTAATGCGCAGTCGATGTGGTTTAGTAGAAATTGATCCTACGAACGACCATGCTGTGTTACAGGCACAGGCAAGCCGACAGGTCTATAGCAGGAACCTATGGGTATGTATGAACAGATAGAACTATCGGAACGAGGAAAGGCAGCAGATTCCGCAAGGAATAGTCTGACGAAAAACAATAAGCAGACGAACTGCTGCTGAAAAGTAGTGGTCGAACCTATGATGTGCTTGCGTTATGTGAGCTACGGAGGAATGGCCACAAGTCGGTTGAGATAAGCAGGCATTATTCAATCCAACATAAGGATTCGAGTAAGACCAAAAGGGTCACTTTCGCAAAAAGGAGGTGATGCCTTATGCCAAAGAAAAACAAAACTCTATGTGTAGATGACTTACGTCATGCCGAGTATTACGGTATGCAGCCAGTTTTTGATGAACTCTATCATCGAAGTTTGGAGGGAGAAAATTTTACCGACCTTATGGATTTAATTCTGAGCCGGGACAACATTCTTCTGGCATATCGGAACATCAAAGCAAACGGAGGAAGCTACACAGCAGGAACAGACAACAAAAACATCAGTGACATCGGGTGTTTACCGCCCGAAACAGTTGCAGAGAAAGTGAGGTTTATTGTCACAGGAAGTCAGCACGGATACCGCCCAAAGCCGGTAAGACGCAAAGACATTCCGAAACCAAACGGAAAAACCAGACCGTTAGGTATTCCCTGTATCTGGGACAGGCTGGTACAGCAATGTATCAAACAGGTCATAGAGCCAATCTGCGAAGCGAAATTCAGCGACAACAGTTACGGCTTTCGCCCGAACCGTTCCGTGGAACACGCCGTGCAGAAAACTTACACCATGCTTCAACGCATGAACCTGCATTATGTGATTGAGTTTGATATAAAAGGATTTTTCGACAACGTAAATCACAGCAAGCTAATGCGGCAAATATGGGCAATGGGAATACACGACAAACAGTTGATTTTTATTATCAAGCGGATTCTGAAAGCACCGATTAGAATGCCAGACGGCACTACACTCATTCCAGACAAAGGCACTCCGCAAGGCGGTATCATTTCACCGTTGCTTGCCAATATCGTGCTGAATGAACTGGACAAATGGGTTGAGAGCCAATGGCAGAACCACCCTCTTGTAAAGGAATACGGGTATGAGAGGAAAATCAGAAACTCGATTACTTTTGACCGGAGCAAGGCATTCCTCAAAATGAGGAAAACAGGGTTGAAAGAAATGTATATCGTGAGATATGCAGATGATTTCAGAATTTTCTGCCGGAATAAAGAGGACGCTTTGAGAACGAAAGAGGCTGTAACGGCATGGATAACCGAGAGGCTGAGGTTGGAGGTATCGCCAGAGAAAACAAGGATAGTCAATGTTAGAAAACGCTATTCAGAGTTTCTTGGGTTTAAGATACGAGTCAGACCGAAAAGCAGGAAGTACATCGTGCAATCTCATATCTGTGACAAAAAGTTGGAACTGGAAAGGCAAAAACTGGTGGAACAGGCGAAACGAATTGCCCGACCTTCAGAGGGAAAAAGACCTTTGGACGAAATACGGCTGTACAATTCAATGGTTCTGGGAATACAGAATTATTTTCAACTTGCCACCTGCATCAGCATTGATTGCAGGAAAATCCACAGACAGGTCATGACAGTTTTAACAAATCGGCTCAATACAGAAACCGGGTGCAGACTTGTTCGAGAGGGCGGCGCAATGACCGAGAGCGAAAAAGAACGGTTTGGAAAGTCGGCAATGATACGGTATGTATCTGGAATCGACCAACCTATCTACCCTATCGCATACATCAAGAACAAGATACCGATGGCAAAGAAAGCGGCGGTTTGCAGTTACACGGTAGAGGGACGGGCATTGATACACACGAACCTAAGTATGAACTCATCTGTTCTATCAGGTTTGAGGAATCAACCGTCTATGGGGCGAAGCACAGAACTTACTGACAGCAGGATTTCACTATTCTCGGCTCAACGTGGAAAATGTGCGCTAAGTGGGGAACTCTTTGAAAATGCGGCTGACATAGTATGCTGGCTGAAAACACCGGCAGAATTGGGCGGCAAGGAACGCTATCGAAATATGATTTTGTTCCATAATAGATTTCTTCCACTCCTGCAAGAGTGTCCTAAGAATGAGCTAAAAGAGATAGCCGACACGCTCAAGGCAACAAAGGAACTGATGTTAAAAGTGAACAGTCTGCGCCAGCAGGCTGGTTTGTCCGCAATAGAAAACTAACATTTCATTTGGTGATTGATTAAATGCTTGTGAAAACAACCGATGGAACGCCGGATGCGGTGAAAGTCGCACGTCCGGTGTGGAGTGGGGGAAAATCCGGCGATAACTTCAAAGGATTACCTATCACTATAAGCAGAAACCCTGCTCTATACGGCACTGATCGGATATATCTACTATGAAGCCCCGGCAAACGAACAGAATTTTGCCACACTGGTAGAAATGCTGAACGCAATGGAGGTCCGTGAGGATGATGAATCGTTCAAAAATGCCGTTGACCTTCTCTTTGACGCGCTGGAACAGAAAGACCCGGATCATTTTGCCCTGCGTCAATATAAGAAATATAAGCTCGCTGCCGGTGTTGTATGCTCTAAAAGACTTCTTAA